>R06__coassemble_340_pt1 | contig 17505 bp, 17 predicted proteins | sample R06__metabat2_low_PE_050 | metagenome-assembled genome bin R06 | reverse complement strand
CAGTCAGGTCGCAGAGAGTGATCTGTTCGTCATTCTTGCGTCCCTTGTTCTGGCTGATGACTTCGCCGAGTTCAATGATCTTGTCCTTGGAAACGGCGCCTGTCTTGACGGCAAAGCTGGTATCGCCGTCCACGAAGCACTGGCTGCGGCTGTCGCAGACACAGATGTCTGCCTTGGCAAATACGGATTTGTCGATCTCGTTCTTTCCGTCGGCATCCGCACCGATTCCGGTGATATGAGTGCCGGGCTGGATCATATCGGCATAGAAGTGGGGAGTATGGGTCGTCGTTGCGCTGACGATAAGGTTGCATTCCTTGCAGATGGTGGCAACGTCAGCCTGTTTGACGTTGTATCCGAGTTCGGTGAAATGCTTGATGAAGCGGTCAATACCCTCCTGCCAGATATCATAGACAAGGACTTCCTTGCAGTCGGTATAGTACTTCAGCATGGACATGTTTGCGGTTGCGATCGTGCCTGTGCCGCAGATACCGATCTTCTTGACATGTTTCGGGGCAAGATATTTTGCCACAAGAAGACCTGCTGCAGCGGTACGGATCCTTGTAAGCCAGCCTTCGTCGAGAAGGATTGCCTTGGTCATGCCGGTCTTGGAATCGAATACGAGGTTCATGCCGTCGCTGGTGGGAAGACCTGCCTTGGCATTCTCGGGGAAGCCGTTGAAGACCTTGATGACGAAGGATTCATCGCCCTTGACGTGGCCGTACTTGATATAGGTATTTCCTTCCGGATTATCAAAATGAAGAAGTCCAACCGGAGGAACGTTCGTTTCGCCAGCGGAATACTTGACATATCCTGCCTCAAGAAGATCAACGAGTTTCGGGATGTAATTTTCAATGACCTTAATCTGATCTAATGTGTAAACCTGCATTTTTTTCTCCTAAAATAATGTGTTTGTGTTTTTAATGCATCCGCATGAACGAATGCACCGTGCCAATCCGGGTTTCGGCAATAAAAAAGCCTCCGCCCCACCTGCTGGGACGAAGGCTGAAATTCAGCTTCCGCGGTACCACCCGCTTTGCACCTTTTGGTGCCTCTCGAACAGTTTTAACGCACCTCTGCGCCGCTTCTGACGGTGGCTCAAGCAACCGGCCCAAATGCTTGCCGAACGAGGAACTTACACCGGATGTTCCACTCTCTGTGCGTTCTCAAGACATTCTTCTGTTGCTGTCAATGCCTCAAATTAACTTAGTTCATTTTATATTCCGGATTTTGTATTGTCAACTATTTTTCCCGGTTTGTCCCGCATGGTTGTTAGAAGAGAAGCCACGATGTAAAATTATAAGCAGAACGGAGGTCGAAATGGCTACTTTCAATACCGAAATCAACGGACACGAAGTCTGTATCTATAAACCGCAGCACCGGTTTGATACCGTGCTCTACTGGAACATCTCCGACGACGAGGAGATCGATGAGTTCCTTTCCCATTTTGAAAAACAGGAATTTGCTTTGGTCACGATCAGATGCAATGACTGGAATGCTGAACTTTCTCCCTGGAAAGCCCCCACAGCCTATAAAGGCGGAGAAGATTTCGCAGGAAAAGCGGATGAACACCTGAAAATGCTCCTCGGCGATGTGATCCCCTATGTGGAAAAATGCATCGGAAAGCATGACTTCAACGGCATTATCGGTTATTCCCTGGCGGGTCTCTTTTCAATCTATTCCTTCTATTCCTGTGGGGATTTTGAACTGTGCGGATGTGTTTCCGGGAGCCTATGGTATGACGGTTTTGCGGACTGGATATCGGACAAGATGCCCCTGGCAGAAACCGGAAGCGTTTATTTCTCCCTCGGCGACAAGGAGGAGGCGGGAAGGAATCCCCGTTTCAAGGGAAATTCCAAGTGCATGAAGGAGATCGCGGCAAAACTAAATGACACCGAGGATTACGAAGCCAAATTCACTTTCAACGAAGGCAACCATTTTGTCAACGCGACAGCAAGAATGGTTTCCTGTGTAAAATGGCTTCTGGGAGAAGACTGATGACCTGCAAAAAATGCGGAACACAACTGGTTGAAAACGCCTCTTACTGCCATGTCTGCGGAGCGGCCGTCCGTTCCTCAGACAGCCATGCGGTCGGTGCGATGTACTATCTGTTCTCTTTTGGCTCGATTCTTCTCATTCTTTCCCTTCTCTTATCCTACTGTCTGAACACACTGACTTTAGGCGGGAAATACTATGACCGTTTTAAAAGAGAAAACGGCTATGATTTAAGCGCGTCCATGGTCGCCGATTACATAGCTGAAGTCCGGGACGGAAAGATGAATCTCGCTTCCTGCTGCTATGCAGAACAGGTATTTGACTATTATGCTTCCCAGCTCAAGACCTATGACGACATCATCTGGTCGGCAGACGAAGCGTACCAGCTGGGATATTACAGCAGCGATCTCGACTATGAGATCCGGAAGACCGTCGAATGGGATCCTGCTTTTTTCAGTTCCCAGTTCTCCGAACTCGGGATCGAGGCGGAAAACGGTCTTGACATCTATGTCCGGTTCGACATTGAAAATGCCGACGGCACACCGGTTTCCTTTATCTATGAAACCATCGAGATAGACGGTAGCTGGTATCTCCTCACCGTTTACAACTAGCTGCTGCAAGCAGAAAACAGAAGAGGACCCCTGCCTTATATCGGGCAGGGATCCTCTTTTCTGTTTTGATTTATTTTTTGGTGATCTTGGGTCCCTTGGGGGTATCCTCAAGGACATAGCCTGCTGCGGTGATCGCATTTCTGAGCTCGTCTGCAAGTTTGTAATCTCTTGCCTTGCGGGCTGCGGTGCGTCTTTCCGCCATATCCAGGATCTCATCGGGGATTTCGTTTTCCTTCTTGAGTTTCAGTCCGAGAACTCCGGACATGTCATCGAAGATCTTTGCGGCATACTCAAGAGTTTCTTTGCTCTGACCCTTCGCGCTGTTGATGTCGGAAGCCAGATTGAATACGGCAGTCATGCCGTTTGCTGTATTGAGGTCATTGTCCATCGCTGTGATGAACTCTTCCCTGCGCTGGTCTGCAAGTGCCTTCAGTTCGCTTCCGCCTTCCGCGTTTGCATTGGAGATGGCGAACTCGAGGTTATCACGGCAGGTATGCAGTCTTTCAAGAGAAGCCTTGCACTGCTCCATGATCTCTCGGTTGAAGTTGATCGGAGTGCGGTAATGGGCTGAAACGGCAAAATAGCGGATTGCTTCATAGCCGTATTCGTTTGCGACGTCTCTGACCGTGAAGAAGTTGCCGAGGGACTTGGACATCTTGCGGTTGTCGACGTTGACGTAGCCGTTGTGTACCCAGTAATTCACAAAGGGAACGCCATTGCAGCACTCGGACTGTGCGATCTCGTTTTCGTGATGGGGGAAGATGAGATCCTGTCCGCCGCAGTGAATGTCCGCGGTAACTCCGAGGTACTTGCGTACCATTGCGGAGCACTCGATGTGCCAGCCCGGTCTGCCGAGACCATAGGGGCTCTCCCAGGAAGGTTCACCCGGTTTAGCAGCCTTCCAGATGGCGAAGTCCATGGGATCTCTCTTCTCTTCACCAGGAGCGATTCTGGCTCCGGCCTCGAGATCGTCGATCGGCTGATGGGAAAGCTTTCCGTACTGAGGATCACTGTGAACATCGAAATAGACATCTCCGCTGGGAGTTGTATAGGCATGACCCTTTTCGACGAGCGTATTGATGATATCAAGGATCTCATCGATATTTTCAGTTGCCTTGGGATGGACATCGGCGCGCATGACGTTCATGCCGTCTGCGTCCTTGAAATATTCTTCAATATAACGGTCTGCAATGACTTTGACCGTCGTGCCTTCCTCATTGGCCTTCTTGATCATCTTGTCATCGACATCGGTGAAGTTTTGGACGAACTTTACCTGATATCCGCGATATATGAGATAGCGGCGCAGTGTATCGAAAACACAGATTGCACGCCCGTTGCCGACGTGAATAAAGTTATAAACGGTAGGACCGCAGGCATAGATTTTCAGTTTGCCCGGTTCAATGGGAACGATTTCATCAACCTGTCTTGTCAGAGTGTTGTAAATCTGCATTTTATTTCCTCTTCTGTAATATGTTAACTATTAGGATAATTCCTTAATCCGATTTCGTCAATCAGACGTCGGCAAGTTCGCATACAAGATCCATTCCCTTCAGTCTCTTGGCCCTAAGTTTATATACCTCACCAGGAACCAGGTCCGTCTTCAGAGGCACAAGACAGCAGCAATCCGTTTCCGGAGCATCGGCGTCCCCTCTGAGAAGGAACATATTCTTTTCTTCGTCAAAGCCGTCGCAGATAGCTTCAAACTCCATGCCGATGCGGTCGCCCTGGAGATCCCTTGCGATAGTTTCCTGGATCTGATAGAAGCGTTTTGCACGCTCCTCTCTTTCTTCCTGCGGGATCTGATCCTTCAGTCTGGCGGCAGGAGTACCCTCCTCTTCGCTATATGCGAAACATCCGGCCCTGTCCAGCTGTGCGAACTCAATAAACGAAAGCAGATTGGTGAACTGATCTTCCGTTTCTCCAGGGAAACCGGCGATAAAGGTGGACCGGATCGTAAGAGCGGGGATCCTGTCTCTGAGTTTCTCTATGAGAGCCATATTCTCTTCACCGCTGCCGAACCTGCCCATTCTTCTGAGCACGGCGGAATCGGCATGCTGAAGCGGAATGTCCAGATACTTTGCGATTTTTTCCTCGGAAGCGATCGTGTCGATCAACTCATCCGTGATCTTTTCGGGATAGGCATACAGAATCCTGATTCTCCAGATCCCGTCAATCCTGCACATTTCCCTGAGAAGTCCGGAAAGAGTCTCACCGTTCTTTAAATCCTTGCCGTAGGAAGTGGTATCCTGAGCCACAAGAACGATCTCACGGACACCGTAGGACACAAGTTCCCTTGCCTCTTTCAGAATATTCTCCATGCTGCGGCTTCTGTATCCGCCTCTGATGCCGGGAATGGCACAGTAGGTACAGTGATTGCTGCAGCCTTCGGCAATCTTCAGAAATGCATAATGCTCCGGTGTGGAGATCAGTCTCTCGCCTTCCATCGGAAGGTCTCCGGGGCAGCGCACGAATTCATGTTTTTTTCCTGCCAGAGTATCTGTAACGATCTGAACGATGCTTCCGTTCTGTCCGATGCCGACAATGGCATCCACTTCCGGAATGGACTCCGCCATTTCCTCGCCGTTGCGCTCGGAAAGGCATCCGGTAACAATGACTGCCTTGAGTGATCCGCTTTCCTTGAGCCTTACCATGTCGAAGATATTTTCAATGGCCTCGACTTTTGCGCTCTCGATGAAACCGCAGGTATTGACGATGGCGGCATCGGCTTCGCTGATATCGCCCGTGATCTCGTATCCTGCCTTAACAAGCTGATAGCTCATTCTCTCTGCGTCTACGCGGTTCTTATCGCATCCCAGAGAAATAAAATAAATTTTTTCAGACATCTTCCGTAACCTCGTAGCCGAACCGGCTAAGAGCCTTTCTTATATCGGTGCCGCGGTAGCCTCTTCTTGCAAGTGCGGCCGCCACCAGCTGTTTTCCGTTTTCCTTTTTGATTTTTTCGGAATACTTTCTGCATATGAGATCATATGCGGCTTCGCTCTCGTCTTCTTCCAAGAGAGAGAGGGCTTCTTCCATGATTTCCCTGCTGATTCCCTTCTCATAAAGCTTGTTCCGGATCTCGGCTCTGCTTTTTCCCTTGCCTGAATACTCACGGACAAGCTTTTCCGCAAATTTCCGGTCATCCAGATATCCGAGTTCCCGGATGCGCGCCACAGTGGCTGCCGCCGTGTGGGAATCAAAATGATTCAGGAGTTTTCTGTAAAGTTCGTTTTCGGAATGATCCCTCAGAGCCAGCAGGTCGAAAGCCTTGTCCTTGGCTTTCAGATAATCCGAATCTTCCCTGATCATTTCGACATCGGTGCCGCTGTACTCCGAATCCACCTCTAAATGATGCTTTATCAATGTCTCTTCGTCAACCGAAAAATAAAATTCTCCATCGAAAAAAAGGGCATACCTGCCCTTTTTTGTCTCTTTGATTTCTGTCAGTCTGTGAGTCATTACATATCGTCGACTTCAACGTCGAGGGTGGAAAGATCCATGGCATCGTCCTTGCCGGCAGGCTCCTTCTTGGAACTGATGATCACAGGCGAAGACTCCTCCTGCTTATTCTGCTGGAGATTTCTCATGAAGGCGGGTGCCAGCTCATCGGCACGGGCTCTCACCTGCTTTTCGATCTCAGCCATGAAATCGGGATTGCTTTCGAGATACTTGCGTACATTGTCGCGGCCCTGGCCGAGTCTCTGCTCACCGTAGTTGAACCATGCGCCGGACTTCTGGATGATGTCGAGCTTAACGGCAAGATCGAGGACCTCTCCTGCCTTGTTGATTCCGCGGCCGTAGAGAAGGTCGAATTCAGCCTCTCTGAAGGGCGGAGCCACCTTGTTCTTGACAACCTTTACCTTGACATGGTTTCCGATGGCATCGGATCCCTGCTTAAGGGTCTCTGTCCTGCGGACATCAAGTCTTACGGAGGAATAATATTTCAGAGCACGTCCGCCGGGCGTGGTCTCGGGATTTCCGTACATGACACCGATCTTTTCACGGAGTTGGTTAATGAAGATGCAGATGCAGTTGGACTTGGACATGACACTGGTCAGTTTTCTGAGTCCCTGCGACATCAGACGTGCCTGCATGCCGACGTGGTTGTCGCCCATCTCTCCTTCGATTTCGGCCTGAGTGGTCATTGCGGCGACGGAGTCGATGACGATGACATCGATTGCGCCGGATCTTGCGAGGGCCTCTGCGATTTCAAGAGCCTGTTCTCCGGTGTCTGGCTGGGAAACAAGAAGCGTATCGAGGTTGACGCCGAGATTTGACATGTATTCTGGATCAAGGGCATGTTCTACATCGATATAAGCCGCATCGCCGCCGATCTTCTGTGCTTCTGCGACAACATGGAGGGCAACTGTCGTCTTGCCTGAGCTTTCAGGTCCGTAGATCTCAATGATCCTTCCTCTGGGAAGGCCGCCGACTCCGAGTGCCAGGTCGAGGGAAAGAGAGCCCGTGGAAATGGATTCGATATTGAGTGCGGCACTGTGGCCGAGGTTCATGATCGAGCCTTTTCCGTACTTCTTTTCTATCTGAGAAACGACTGTTTCCAATGCTTTCTGTTTATCAGCCATCTTAATCTCCTAAATTTCTGTTCAGCTTTCGTTATGCGGTAATCATATCACAGAATCATTTGCTTATCAAGCAACTATGTTGCTTGATTTTGAGGTTTTCAGAATCACAGCACATTATTTACCAATAACAGTATATCATTTTGGTCCTGTGCTTCCTACTGCCGGAGGACGAAATGCCGCATTTATTTTTCATTTTTCATTATAAACAGAAAATAGGTAATAAAACGGACTGTTCTGCTGCCGGCGCAAAAAAAAACTCCTCCCTGCCGTTTTCGTACGGCAGAGAGGAAAATCAAAACGTGCTGTGTCTGTAAGATCAGAGATACATCATTTCCTGATTGATCCAGGATAGCAGTTCAGGAACTTCATAAGGCATGATTTCCCTTCCGAAAGTACGATACAGTTTTTCAGCCTGATAGCTGCCGATGTAACCGTATCTCTGGTAATCGAGAAGGATATTTCTCAGTTCCTGATAGTAGATTCTGTCAAGAATGATGCTTCCTGCGATGGAAAGTCCGAAAGGAACGCTGAATCTCGGAGGATGATGATGTCTGCCGAGCATATTGAGATAGCTCATTCCGCCGTTATGACGTCCGGGATATCCCGCTCCGCCACCGTAAACACCGCCTCTTCTCTCACCCATTCCCACAGGTGAACTCATATGGCCCATGCTGCCCATCGATCCCTGGCCGCGTCCGCCGTTCATCATTCCGCCGCGGTTTCCTTCACCGCCCATGGAGCCGTTCATTCCGCCGGCGCCTCTGGTTCCGCCCCTGGCGCAGCGCATACACACGCCCCCACTGGGTCCGCAAATGTGTAGGACAATTACGCCGGGGCATCTGCCCCCGCCCATGGAACCGCCCATTCCGCCACCCATTGGCATTGTCTATTCCTCCGTTTCAAGTTTCTTTAAAAACGATTCTATCATCCTATAACGCCAATATGCTAAAATTCCGTTAATTTTTTTCGGCTGTTTTTCTTATAACCGATATCGCATTGAGACTCCTGGGATATCCGATATAGGGAACCAGCTGGTAAACAATGCCGGTAAGGAAATCGGCGTCATTTCCCTGTACGAAGTTTGCCGCCGTATGGGCTCCCAGCTGAGGTTCACATCCTCCTGCAGCCGCTAGAAAACAGAAGGTGATGAGTTCTCTTTCCCTGTAGCACAGTCCTTTTCTTGTGTAATAATCACCGAAGCAGTTGTCCGCAAGGAAGCGGTTGATATCGGATTTTTTCCAGAACTCGGACATGCCGGGTCCGAACAGTTCGATCTGTGTCTGCGTTCCGCGTTCTCTTCTGTTCTCCGGTGTCGTCGTTCCCTGTTTTTCAAGCGGCATCTCAATGCCCGCCTTTTCGAAGGCGACAGAGACCGCTTCAAGGAAAGGATAAACTTTTCCTATTCCGAGATAGGCTGCCGACTGATACACCACTTCCGTGATCTCCACCGGAGAGATCCCCTCTTCCAGAGCCAGAGGAACAACATTCTGAAAAATCTCTTTTCCGCCGCATCCGAGAAGAGCGGCAAGGATGGCGAGATATCTGTACCTTTTGTCAATATTCCCAGTTCCGGGAACTTCTTCCAGAGCAAAGCGGTCGAAAAGTTCCGCAAATTCAGGTTCGTTTTTTCTCTCGTTATTTCCGAATACAGACTTCGACATTACTGATTTCCTCCGAGACCAAGCATGTTTGAAAACTCTTCCAGGATATCCGGGATCGGGATCTGCTGCGGACAGACCGACTCGCAGCTCCTGCAGCCGATGCAGGCGGAGGGCTTCTTGTCATCCGGGAGAGCACCCACCGCCATCGGAGCTATGAAGGCAAACGTCTTGGTGAACTTGTGTTCATTGTAAAGAGCAATGAGCTTGGGGATATCCAGTTCCATGGGGCAATGGGAAGTACAGTAGCGGCATGCCGTGCACGGAACGGAACCCACGGAAGTCATGTCGTCTGCAATCCTGTATAGGAGCGCTTTTTCTTCTTCGCCGAGGGCTTCCCCGCAGTCGAAAGTTGCGATATTATCCTCCAGCTGCTCCATGGAAGTCATGCCGGAAAGAACCGTTGTGACCTCAGGTATGCCGAGAAGATAACGGAAAGACCAGGAGGCAATGCTCCAGTCCGGATGCATGGCCTGCAGTTCCGCCTTATAGTTTTCCGGCAGATTGACGAGCTTTCCGCCTCGGACAGGCTCCATGACCCATACGGGAATGTTCCACTTTTTCAGAAGAGCGACTTTCTCGTCCGCATGCTGGAATTTCCAGTCCAGCCAGTTGAGCTGAAGCTGACAGAACTCCATATCTTTACCGTAGGCTTCCAGGAAACGTTCGATCGTTTTCACGTCCCCGTGCGCGGAAAATCCGAGATGGCGGATCCTGCCGATCTTTTTCTGTTCCATGAGATAAGAATACGTGCCGTACTTTTTATCATCCAGATAGGCATCAATATTCATTTCGCAGACATTATGGAAAAGATAATAGTCGAAATAATCCGCCTTCAGTTTTCCGAGCTGCTTCTCGAAGATCTCTTCGGCATGGCCCATGTTTCCCAGATCATATCCCGGGAACTTTGTTGCGAGATAATAGCTTTTCCTCGGATAAGCGCTCAGAATGCTGCCCACCACCGTTTCGGAATTGCCGTTATGATATCCCCATGCGGTATCAAAGTAATTGATGCCGGAATCGAATGCCTTTTTGAACATCTCCGCCGTTTTCTGCTCATCGATTCTGCTGTCATCGCCGTCTATGACGGGAAGACGCATGTTGCCCATGGCAAGCGCGGAGATCCTGTCCTCCTTGAAAGTCCTGTATTTCATTTTTTCCCTCCGTAACACCCTTTGTTGGAATCATTATCTACCATGGAGTTCACTCCAGGTCAATATTTTCCCCAGTATCTCTTTATCTGAGATATGATATATTGTAACAAAAAAAGAAAAGGAAGCAGAGACATGAGCACAGTTTATGAGAAGATACAGAGGGCTGAGGAAATCTCCTGGATCAATCCGAGGAGGATTCCGTTTGACGATTATCTCCCGCATTGCCCGGTCTCTGCAGAAGACGTGAAGGATGCGTCCGGACGCCTTCGCCGCTTTGCACCCGCTATTGAAAAGCTGTTCCCCGAGACCGTACCCTCCGGAGGCATCATCGAATCTCCCCTGGTATCCGCGGATTCCATGAAAAAGGAACTGGAAAGACTCACAGGAGACCTTCTTCCGGGCCGCATGTTTCTGAAACTGGACAGCAACCTTCCCATTTCCGGCTCCGTCAAGGCGAGAGGCGGCATCTACGAAGTCCTCAAGCATACGGAAGATCTTGCCATACAGAAAGGGTTCTTCGATCCGTCTTCGGATTCCTATGACCGCTTTGCCTCTCCCGAGATGAAGAAAGCACTCGGCAGCTATAAGGTTGAAGTGGGATCCACAGGCAATCTCGGTCTGAGCATCGGCATCATGAGTTCCGCTCTCGGATATCACGCCGTCATTCACATGTCCTCGGATGCCGCACAGTGGAAAAAAGATCTCCTGAGAGAAAAAGGCGCAGAAGTCGTCGAATATGCGGGAGATTACGGTTCTGCCGTTGCTGCGGGAAGAAAACAGTCGGAAAGCGACCCTTCCAGCTATTTTGTTGACGACGAAAACTCCCGGAATCTTTTCTGCGGCTATGCCGTTGCAGGAGAACGTCTGAAGGAACAGTTCCGGTCCGCAGGCATCCGGATCGACGGTGACCACCCCCTGTTTGTATATATTCCCTGCGGGGTCGGCGGAGCTCCTGGCGGAATCTCTTTCGGTCTGAAACTCGCGTTCGGAGATGCGGTGCACTGTTTCTTTGCGGAACCGGTCCAGGCCTGCTGCATGCTTCTGGGCCTGTCCACGGGAAAGATGAACGGGATCTGCGTCCAGGATGCGGGACTTACTGGGAAAACCGAAGCAGACGGTCTGGCCGTGGGACGTCCTTCCGCTCTCGTCAGTTCAATTGCGGACAGGATGATCGACGGAGAATTCACCGTCGCCGACAGAAGACTGGACCGTTATCTCGGTCTGCTCTGGAAGTCCGAAAAGATATTCATCGAGCCCAGTTCCTGTGCCGCTTTCCAGGGTCCGTACGATATGATGACAGATCCGGTCATGACGGATTATCTCAGGGAAAATGGTCTGACCGGAAAAATGCCGCAGGCGGTGCATCTCGTCTGGGCTACCGGAGGCAGCATGGTGCCGGACAGGATCAGAAAAGAACTTCTGAAATGAGACTTCGCACAATTTACATTTTTGTTAAGCAATTCCGGTCTCAGTCCTGTAAACTGATCATGCAAGGAGAATGACAAGAAAATGAAATATTACACCAAGGAATGGTATGAAAACTGTCAGAAATCCCAGTACTGCGTCGGATTCGAGCCGATCGAGGACAGGGATTACTCAGACGCTGAAATTCAGAAACTTTATGAGCGGAAACTCAGAGAATATATAGCAGAAGAAAAAGAAACTTACGAAACGGAACCCGACTATCTCATGGATGTCGATGACATTACACCGGAGATGGTGGCTGAGGGCATCTTTCTCGACGTCAATGAGGAAACAGGCGAAAAGCGTGTCATCACGGACATCGAAGAACTCAAAGCAAAGATGCTGGAGGAACAGGCGGAAGCGAGAAGAGAATTCGAATCCAAGCCGCCCTTTGACCCTTCCGAGGCCGAAAAGGAATTCCGGGACGCTTATGAATCCTCCCTGGAATATGGCTGCGGCCTTCCGGATGAGGTCAAGGATGAGGCGGATTACCGGCTTGCCGCACTCGGTTATCTCAAGAAAGGCCTTTACCGCAGGCTGAAAAAAGAATGCGGCAAGGCCCTGAAATACGTTGATTCGGTCGAGACCAAGGCCATGAAGGAACTCGGCAGGCAGGCTGCCCTCCTCCCGGACGAACTTCCGGACGCCATGCCTTCTCACGATGCAGATCTTCTTTCCTTTACCCGCACCGTAAATGATATCCGCATGGGTTTTCTTCCGGAGGAAGACGGCCCGGTCTCCTGTTTCGAAACCGTATTCAGCGATGCCGAATTCATCGAAAACGAGATCGGCGAACCCGGAAAAGTAACCGGCGATGTCCTTCAGGACATGCACCCGACTTTCCTCTATGATGAACTCTATAAAACGGAATCCGGCATCGAAGCACACATGATGTTCTCGGGAGACGAGCTCAGATATGTGACCCTCCGCTGCTCCGGGATAAAAAAACATGAACTTGACGAAAACTGAAGAAAGCAAAAAGGAATGCCGGCGTCTGCTCCGAGAAAAATATTCGGCGCTGACGGAAGAATACAGGGAAAGCAGCAATGCAGCGATCCTGAGAAGGGTAACCGGCTCCCCGCAGTTTCAGAACGCCGGCTGCCTGTTCGTCTATGTTTCCATGAAAGACGAACCCTCCACGGAAGGGATCATCAGGGAAGCATTCTGCCTCCGGAAAAAAGTGCTCGTCCCGAAATGCACCGGCCCCCATGAAATGACCGCTGCGGAAATCCGTTCTCTGGAAGAACTGAAGCCCGGCACCTTCGGTATCCCGGAGCCTATGTCGTACGAAACGGCTGGCATGGGCCCCGACCTCGCAGTGATCCCGTGCCGCGGCGCGGGAAGAGACCTTTCAAGGATCGGACGAGGAGCCGGTTATTACGACCGTTATCTCAACGGGAGAAAGATGTACCGCATGTGCCTGTGTTTCGGCGAAATGCTGGCAGACACCGTTCCGCACGATGACGGGGACGTCATGATGGACTGCATTATCACAGAAAACGAAACTCTGATAAAGGAGAATACATAATGGACTATTCCGTTCTCAGTTCCAATCTTGAAAAGCTCGGCTACGACGTCTTCGTCTGTGAGAACAGAAAGGAAGCGGCAGAGCATCTCCGTTCCGAGATCAAAGGAAAGACCGTGGGCATCGGTGGCTCCATTTCCGCTCAGGAGATCGGAGCGTATGAGGCGCTTGGAGATGAAAACACCGTTGTCTGGCACATGAAAAAGCCGGAGGACATGACTGTTGCAGAAGCGAGGCTTGCAGCCTCGAGAAGCCAGATCTACATTTCGTCCGTCAACGGCATCTCCGAAAAAGGAGAGATCGTCAATATCGACAATACGGGCAACCGCGTCGCCGGAACTCTGTACGGACCGGAAAAGATCTATCTGATCGTCGGCACAAACAAGGTCGCCCCGGATCTCGAAAAAGCACTGTGGCGCGCAAGGAACATTGCCTCTCCGAAGAATGCCCAAAGGCTGGGGAAGAAAACGCCCTGTGCCGTAAAGGGAGACCGCTGCTACGACTGTTCCAGCCCGGACCGCATCTGCAATGCGCTGACCGTATTCTGGAAGAAGCCCAAGGGCAGCGAATATGAAGTGATCCTCGTCAACGAGGAACTGGGGTACTGAACATGGAACCGGAAGAACTGCTTTCCATTCTGCACAGAGCGGAAAAACTGAAATGCAATACAAGGCACTCGGACACCTCCTCCGGACGCAGGGAAAGCGTCGCGGAGCATTCCTGGCGGCTCAGTCTCATGGCAATGCTCATTAAGGACGAATTCCCGGAACAGGATATGGATAAGGTGCTCCGCATGTGCATCATCCATGACCTCGGGGAAGCCTTTACCGGCGATATTCCCTGTTTTGTCAAAACCGATGACGATGAAAAAAAGGAAGCCGGCCTCCTCTCTCAATGGGTGGATTCCATGCCGGAGCCGGTGCGTTCTGAATGGAAACAGCTGTATGCCGAAATGGACGCGCAGCAGACAGATGAGGCCCGGATATACAAGTGCCTTGACAATCTCGAGGCGGTGATCCAGCACGACGAAGCAGACCTCTCCTCGTGGCTGCCGCTGGAATACGAACTTCAGTTCACTCATGGTGCGGAGCGGGTAAAATGCTATCCCTGGTTGCAGAAACTCAAGGACACCATCGACGCCGAGACAAGGTCCAAAATAGAAAAAGGAAACAAAACATAAGCAAAAGCCCGGACAAATGTGTGACATGTCCGGGCTTTTCGTTATGTAGAATTTTTGAGTGCCGTCTGGATGCCGGGAACGTTTTCCAGCTAAATCCGGTTATCTCAGCAATCGTAATCAGCCGACGCGTTCCATTGCCTCTTCGAAGTCCTTGGTTCCCTTCCAGACTTCGTGCGTATACGGATTGACATGCTGCTGCTTTGCGCGTTTGATGATGACTGCAATGCAGATCACGTTGGCAGCAAGTGCAAGGATGGAGATAACTCCCTGCATGGTCGGATTTGCGGTAATGCCAAGAGCGGCAACCGCTTCGTTGACAGCTTCGGTCTTACCCAGGCCGGCTTCATACAGTTCGATTGCCGGGGTATATAGATCGAGTCCGCTGAGTTCCTGCGCGCCGCCGTAAACGGACGGAAGCACAGAGAAGGTCTTGCTGAGCTGGAAGAGCGGGATCACCTGAGCAAACATGCACCAGATGGACAGAGTGTTTGCGCGGTTCTGGATCCAGCCGCCCTTGTTCCAGAGGGCATTTGCGAAGGTTGGAGCCAGCAGAAGAGCGAGACCGCAGTACCAAGAGTGGGTCGGCAGGTTCAGGTAGGTATACTCGAAGTTCCAGATATCGTAGGCAACGATGAACCAGATAGTCATATCTGCCCAGATCATATCGGATTTTGCCTTATCCTTGGAAGAGTAGACGCTCCAGCAGCCGGTCATGCAGAAGCAGTTGATCAGGCCGGCAATGCCGTTCAGAACGTTCCACCAGCCGCCGTAAATGAATACACCTTCGTTGGAAGCCCACCATGCGCCAGAAAGGTCTCCGGTGATCTTAAAAGCGGCAAGTGCAGACTCAAAGTCGGATACAACCGCGATGAGAATGTTTGCGGAAACGATCAGCCACGGATAAACCTTGAACCAGGGCTTTGCGCCGATGCCGATATTATACTTAATCAGCATAAAACCGATGCATCCGATGGTTGCGGCATAAAGTTTGAAATAGTGGAACCAGCCAGACATGTATTTGACCGTCTGATTCTCCGCGCCTCCGAAGGCGCCGGCATAAGCCGCAATGAAATAAGCCGTGAGCAGAGCAGGGATTACAATAAAGATAATATAACCGCCTGCTTTGGAACGGCGGGCGATCTCGTTAAGGAGGATCAGTCCGCAGAATACCAGCAGCCAGCCGAGAAGCTGTGTGCCGGAAGTAGAGCCGTAGATTTGAAAAAACATATTGATATCCTTTCTCCCCTTAAAATAATATTTTCTGAAGCTAATTCAACTATATCATATTGTAGTGATTGCACAACTCTTTCAGACAGCATTTTTCGCATTCCGGTTTTCTTGCAATGCATACCGCTCTTCCATGATGGACAAGCCTGTGGCAGAAGTCGTTTCCCTTGCTGGGTTCGATGATTTCCCTCAGTTCCTTCTCCACCTTTTCCGGCACCTTGGTGTCGGTAAGACCCAGCAATCCGCAGATGCGGATGCAGTGAGTGTCGGTGACGATCGCATCCTTGCCGTAGACATCACCTACAATCAGATTGGCGGATTTCCTTCCGACACCGGGAAAGGTCAGAAGCGTGTCCAGATCATCCGGCACGATGTCGCCATATTCCTCATGAAGTTTCTTCATGGAAGCCTGAATGTCTCTAGCCTTGGTCTTTCCGAGGCCGCAGGGCTGAACGATCTCCAGAATGTCCTCATACGGAGCCTCCGCAATCGCGGCAGGGCTCGGATATTTTTCAAAAAGGATGGGGGTCACCTTATCCACTCTCGCATCCGTGCACTGGGCAGCCAGTCTCACGGCCACCATGAGCTGCCAGGCATTTCTGTAATCCAGAGTGCATTCCGCACCGGGATATTCCTTTTCCAGCCTGCTGACGATCTCGGCTGCCTTTTCCTTCTTATCCATCTGCATCACCTTTTCCCATTTTTCAATAAGATATCATTTCTGAAAGCAAAAGAAAACTGCGGCGTATGTTATAATCTTGACAGTAACTCAAAGGAGAAAGACATGTCTACTTCACCCCTCGCTTCCCTTCTCAGACCGGACAATCTGGATGACGTCTTCGGGCAGAAGCATCTTCTTTCCAGAGGATGCATGTTCCGTGAAGCCATAGAGCATGGCAAGATCCCGAACATGATCTTCTACGGGCCTTCCGGCGTCGGAAAGACCACCGTTGCGAACATCATCGCCAGAAGAAGCAATATGCAGCTTTTCAAGCTGAACGGCACCAGTGCCTCCATTCAGGACATCAAGGAAATCATCGACAGCACCTCCACGCTGATGGGAGCCGCAGGGATCCTGATCTATCTCGACGAGATCCAGTATTTCAACAAGAAACAGCAGCAGTCCCTGCTGGAAGTGGTCGAAAACGGCGCAGTCACGCTGATTGCCTCCACGACGGAAAATCCGTATTTCTACGTATACCGTGCTCTGCTGTCCCGCTGCACTGTATTCGAATTCAAGCTTCTGGACTGGCAGGACATCCGGCTGGCCCTGGAGAGAGCTTTCCGACTTCTAGGAGAATCGGAAAACGTCCAGTATGAAGTCGACGAAGATGCCATGGAGCATCTGGCGAAAACAGCAGGCGGCGACGTCCGCAAATCCCTCAACGCGGCGGATTTTCTCTCTGTCGGCATCACAGCGGAAAACGGCGTAAAGCATGTCACGCTCGACCTGGCAAAACAGGTCACCAACAAGTCCTACGGCACCTATGACAGGGACGGCGACGACCATTTCGATCTTGCCTCTGCCCTGATGAAATCTCTTCGCGGCAGTGATCCCGATGCCGCCGTCCACTATCTCGCCCGTTTCCTGGAAGCAGGCGACATCATCACCCCTTCGAGACGTCTTCTCTGTTCCGCCTGCGAGGATATCGGACTTGCGCATCCGCAGGCCATCAGCATCGTCAACTCCTGTGTGCAGGCCGCCGAGAGGCTGGGACTCCCGGAAGCCTATCTTCCGCTGACCGAGGCGGCCATCTATCTTGCTACTCTTCCGAAATCCAATTCCGCCTGCATGGCCTATTCCGCCGCTTCCTCCGACGTCAAGGCAGGCAAGGGAAAGAGTTTCCCGAGATGCCTGCAGAACGTCCACTGCGATTCTGCGGAAGTCGAGAACAAAGGGCAGAATTACAGGTATCCGCACAATTTCGACCATCACTGGGTGGATCAGCAGTACATGCCGAACGATCTTCTCGGTTCGAAATACTACGAACCCGGTGACAACCGGACCGAACAGGCGGCAAAAGCCTACTGGGACAGCATCAAGAAAAAATAAGAAACAATAAGCATCCACCCGCCTAGCGGGTGGTTTTTCTTATGCGGCCATAGGCCTC
>R06__coassemble_337_pt1 | contig 17661 bp, 15 predicted proteins | sample R06__metabat2_low_PE_050 | metagenome-assembled genome bin R06 | reverse complement strand
GGATGATAATAAGGCAAAAATCAATATAGAGAAACATGGCGTTTCTTTTGATGAAGCTTCTACAGTATTTGATGATGAACAAGGTATTCTGTTTGATGATCCGGATCATTCTCAGGATGAGGATAGGTTTATTTTGTTGGGAATAAGTTCTTTAGCAAAACTTCTGATTGTTTGTCATTGTTACCGTGGTAAGGATGATATGATTCGCATTATTTCTGCAAGAAAGGCAACCCGTTCAGAGTCAAAGCAGTATGAAGAATTCAATGAAGGATGGTGAATTCATATGAGAGAAGAATATGATATTAAAACATTAAATCCACGAAGAAATCCTTATGCAAAGAAAGCAAAGCAGCAGGTCACCATGAATATGAACACCACTACCGTGAACTATTTCAAAAACATGTCTGCTGAATCGGGTATACCATACCAGACATTGATTAATCTTTACCTGGATGAATGTGTATCAGAGAAAAAACGCCTTCAGTTTGTATAGGAATTGCGGGATTGATAACACCCATTGATAGCAAAATGATAACAGGAATTCGGATAGCCTATGGAAATAGGATAATTGGTATCAAATCAAACGAACAGAAGCAATATTTCATAAACAAAACTGTTTAGAATCAATATTCTGTCAGGGAGTTCGAATAATAGAAAATCCCCGAAAAGTGACATGTACTCAGTTTTCTGTACACATAACGTTATATAATTTTCTCTAATATTCGTGGACTTCTCCCGGCAAATGCTGGGAGGGGTCCATTTTGTTTATTTTTGACTCAGGATCGACCAGAAACATTTTGGAAATCAAAATTCAATACAACGTCCAAATGCAATTATCTTAAATATTATTTAGTTTATGCTGCCGTATGATTCAGCATCTATTATTTATTATTGATAAAAACGGGCGCAATATTCCTAAAATATCAAAATATGAGGGCGATATGGAAGTTAACAGAGACCTTTATCTGGAAAGAGTGAACTCCCCATCACCTAAAGGTAACGGGGAGTTCACAAGATTTTTCTCAGCCCATGAAACTGATATCGATATCGACGGCACCGTACATGCCCTCGACGGAACCTGCCTCGGAAAGCTGCCACATATCAAAGACCGGTTCAAGCTCGGCGGTGTTTTCGGCGATGGTTTCTTCATCCGGGTACCCTCCGCTTACAGGCCAGTAAGCTACCCACTTGTAGGTCCTGCTCGTGATCGACGAAGGAACCAGTTCATAATAATAGTAACTGTAACTGCAGTAGACGCCTGCCCTGTAACCGGCATTTCGGATGGTATCACAGAAAGCGTTGAGAATGGCAGTTCTCTGGGAAGCGGAGAGACTGCGGTTCCTCTGGCCCTGATACAGGTCCTCCATATCGAGGAAGACGGGGTAGTCCAGCGACTGTCCTCCCAGCAGTTCCAGACAGAGGGAAGCCTCTTCTACAGCTTCTGTTTCTGTGATGGCCTGGGTGAAAAAATAGATGCCGACTTTAAGGCCTGCAGCCTTTGCGGCGGCAATGTTTTCGGCAAAATTGCTGTCCTTGAACAGGCCGCCTTCCGTATAGCCACGGAATCCCGCGCGGATGATCACGAAATCAATGCCGGAAGCTTTTACCTTGGACCAGTTTGTTATGGTATTCCAGTAGGAGATATCCATACCGATGACGTTTTTGGCGATGGAACCATCGGTCCCGAAATAATAGGTCACTCCCTGAATGGTCTGAGAGCCCTTGACGGCATTTCCGTCTTTGTCATAGTAATATGTTTTTCCGTCTATTGTCTGCCATCCGTAATACATGGTAATCGTTGTGGTTTTGGCAGCAACGCTGGAGAAGGCATATACCGCATTTCCGTATTCGTCTTCTATCGGCTTGCCATACCGGTCCACGACGATATCATAGATGTCCATCAGTGAGCCGTCATCATTTACCTGATCGGCGGTTGCGAGGGTTCCGTCGCTGTTGGCGGTGGCACGGAAACCTGTTATGGTCCTGGCTTCATCATTGAGCAGCAGATAGGTGTATCCGTCTTCCTGTACCTCGGAAAGCTGTACGATCGAGGCATAGAGAGGCTGTCCGTCATCTGAGAGGACGGGTTCTTCGATTTCTTCCGTCCTGGATTCCACATATTCCACAGTATCGGAAGTCTGGGTATTATCGCCGGTATCCGTATTGTCTGCCGAAGGAGTATCCGGTGTTTCGGGTTCCTGCGGTGTAACTACAGGCTCTACAACCGGCGTGACGATAGGTTCGCTGGAAGGAGTATTGGTGTTTCCGCCGTACTGGATATCCTCTGAGGAAGTATCAACAGCAGCAGAATCGATTACCTTTTCCGAAACATCGACCTGTACATGTTCTACCGGTGCCTCGACTGTAGCGATGATGGTTTCTTTCAGGGTGTATCCGTCATCGGGGACCATCTTGATCTCATAATCTCCGGGGTCAGGATCGCTGTTTAGTTTGTCGCCGTCCATTTCGTGTTCGGTATAGGTCTCTGAATTGCCGTCGGCATCGGTCACGACTGCGTTGAACGGGATGCCCTCGATAGAAACGTCTTCAATGTCATTAATATAGATGATCAGTTCTTCGGACGAAGCACTGTAGCTGAGAACGATATCGGTAGTGGGCTCCTCATAGGACAGACGCTTCATGCCGATCTGAGAAAGATAATCATGAACGTCATCACCGCCGGTTTCTTCCTGTATTTCCGCTTCTTTTATGTTTTGGACAGCAGAGGCAAACTGACTGGCAGAGAGAAATGTCCCGGCTGACAGTGAAGCACACATGATAAGAGCGGTGGCGGTCTGAACTATTTTGGATGAGAAAATGCTGGTCTTCAGGTTGAAGTGCATTGCGTGAATTCCTCTGAAATTCAGAAATTGTTAAGGAGAGAAGCAAGTGCGGATGCCTGCAATGTAATTCCGGCATTGAAAATGCTGGTTTTTCCGTCTTTTTTACCGAGAATCATAATGGGCTTTGAAGCTCTGACCATTCTGTATATGTCGGCAACAGGAGCACCGTGAAGCGAAGCAAACGGGAGCCTGACGGAATCGAATTGGCCGCATGAGCACTCATAGTAATCATACATGTGATTTATAGCGTCAAGCTCTCCCATATGGCAGTCCCTGAGGACAAGGGGGGAACTGGCGGCAGCGACAGAACCAAGGCCGAGAAGTTCCGAGGAGATCTCGTCTCCGCATGTGAAGTCTTCCGGAAGTTCTGCGGTAAACCAGGTGTCTGTATTTCCGCATACCCTCGCCCCGATGCGTTTGCCATTGGAACCGAGGTTGAAAAGAAGTGCAGCAGGCATCAGGGCAATGGAACTGAAAACAGCGATGTTTGCAGCAATCAGAATGTTTGCCATCAGTCTGCTGTTCGAGAGGTAGGCGGAAATGTCTGAGAGTGCAGAAACGGGAAGATAGGGCAGAAGCTCACGGAAGAAAAACATGGAAGAAGCTTCAAAACGTCTGCAGCATTCATCTCCGCACTGGATCCCGGCGGATATGATGCTGAATACATCGAGATCTCCGTGGGCCAGAAGAGCTTTTTTCAGAAGAGGATACATGTATTCTTCTGTTTTTATCATACCGTTGACGGCATCCTCCGAAGAACTGCCGTCCGATATCTGAGCGGTGCCCATGCAGAGCAGGGGAGCATAGGAATGGTTGCCGTGCACCGGCTCATAGATGCAGAACACGGGCATGGAAGGTGAAATGACACCGCAGTCAGCTGCTCCGGCACTGTGATGGGAAGCGGCATCGAACTGAAGCTTGCCATCCCTGAACTTGGCATCGGCTTCATCGGCATTAAAAGCAAATCCTTCATGCACGGCGGCTGCATCCAGTGCCTGCCGGAGCTGAACGCCCAGCTCATCAAAACTGTTTACCGGAGGTCCGCTGTGCAGGAATGTCCTGTCTCCCATTCCGGGGATGCATTCCCTGGCGGGAGCGATATCTGTAAGGAACGGGGTGCACTCATTGAGGATCTTTACGGCATCCGCATTGGCCTGCGCCAGTTTTTCCTTTTTGGAAGACATGCTGTCCATAAGCCCCGAAAGTATCCGGTCGCCCTCGGCCTCAGGGATGTAGTCTACCTGAATGTCCCTGACATTCCTGTTTTCGGAAGGATTACCGAAATTTATGATGTTCAGTTTCTGAGTGAATAGATTCGGCATTTAATTGACCTCTGTAGTTTTCAGAAGATGGGATGCAAACAGTGCTGCGTCATCAGCGTTGCTGAATACTTCTGCACCTGCAGCCTTGAGTGTTTCAAACGTCTTCTGGTAGGAGACAGGCGAGTATTCGCCGGTTGCTGCAATCACGGCTACGGCAATGGTTCTTCCGTCAGCAGCGGCATTGGAGATGCACCTGCGGATGGAGTCGGCCAGGTTGTTCAGATAAGCCTCTGTACATCCCTCGCCGCCGTACCAGTCGGCGATCAGGACGGCAACAGTGCGGTTGTAGCTTTCTGCGACGAGCCGTCTGTTTCTGGACAAAGAGGCCTGGAAAGCGGCGCGGCAGGTGGGAGTGAGGGAACGGTGCCCATAGTCGATGATGGAATTTTCTTTCAGGGATCTTGCATCCTGCAGCATGCTGCTGGATTTGATGGGACGGTTTGAATATATGGTGCCGATGGACTGCTGAAGGGAGGATATGACCTCGCCGCACATGGCATCCGAAAGAAGGAAGCCTCTCACATATTTCTGAGCAGTGGATATTCTGCTCCGGTATCCGGAAGCCATTGCTTCCGCATCGGCATCGGATAAAAGTTCCGGCAACGGAAGACCGACGTCCTCACATATTCTGCCGACGAGAGCCGGCACGGAATCTTCGGAGTCCATATTTGCCGTGAACTGTCCGGTTTTAAGTCTTCCGGCACCGTAGAAGTATATTTTCTTGTCAGAATGATTCTTGGCATAATCGACGACATCATTGATGATTTCGATATCGCCTGCTTTGAGGATAAAGACGATTGTGGAGGTCTCCGGATCATCATTCAGCATGTCAATGCAGTACTTGGTCATTCTTCCGAGTTCCGCTGTGAAGTAGTCTCGTCTGCCTGTTGAAATAATATGCCTTATGCCGATTCCGGAACGTTCGAGAAGGAAGGCAGCATACATGTTTGCGGTAAAGGAAGGCCCGATGACGGCCGTATTTCCCTTTGTAAATCTGGGACATGCTCCGAGAGCAACATCTCCGATCAGAGCGCCTGCAACACCGCCGCCCAGCATGGGCAGACCTTTCAGGAGGGCAATTTCCTTCATTTTCTGCTCATCCTCGTAGGAGATGACGCTTGGTACAAGAAGTCCAAGATCATGTTCAAGGCACTGTACACATACACGGGCCGCATACTGTGAAGATACGTTGACGACTGCAAAATTGGCGTCGGGGTGCACGGAGAATGCCGTTTCCGGGTCGGAGAAATGGTAGACATGCTGCTGGGGATTCTTTACGGTGATGGCACTGTTGATCCTGGAAAAGACCAGTTCAGCCTTATCGGCGGAATCGGTGTCTGCGATGATGATATAGTCGTTCTCGTCCGCATCGGAAAGAAGCTTTTTATCTATGCCAAAAGCACCGGAGAATTTTTCCGCTTCTTCGGTGTACTGGGACGAATATATGTCGTTTGCGAGGCCGGTCATTATGAGAGTATCGCAGAGGCTCTCCAGTGTTGCCGGATCCGCAAAACATTTTTTGAATATGTGGGTATAATACAAACCATATTCCCCCTTATAATATTTTTGATTATACTATGATAAAGTAAATTATGCAAAAAACGGGATGAAGGCCTTTTTGAACGGGGAGAATGGAATGGACAGAATTGCTGTTGTTACCGGCGGAGACCGCGGCATCGGTGCGGCAGTTTCGGCGAAACTGGCTGATGACGGATACAGGGTTCTTATCTGCTACAATACCGCAAGACAGAAAGCGGAGGAACTGAAAGAGAAAATCATGAATAACGGCGGTGCAGCCGAAATCATAAAGTGAGATCTCAGGAATGAGGAGGATATCCGGAAAACCGCGGAATATGCGGAGAAACTCGGGGAAACGGAAATACTTGTGAACAATGCCGGCGTTTCGGTAATCGGACAGATTCAGGACATGACCGCAGAACAGATCGACTGGATCCTGGATGTTAATGTCAGGGGAATGATACTGATGTCAAGAGAAATGTCCAGACCGATGATATCCAGAAAACGGGGCTGCATGATCAACATTTCCTCCATGTGGGGAGTGACCGGTGCATCCTGCGAGACGGTGTATTCCGCTTCGAAGGCTGCCGTCATAGGCTTTACAAAGGCGCTTGCCAAGGAAATAGGTCCTTCCGGGATCAGAGTCAACTGCATCGCTCCGGGTGTCATAAACACGGAGATGAACAGCCATCTTTCGGAAGATGACCTCAGGGTGCTCAGCGACGAGACCCCGCTTGGTTTTATCGGAGAGCCGGACGATGTTGCCGACGCGGTGTCGGATCTGGTCCGCTCCAGATTCATTACCGGGCAGGTTCTTGGCGTGGACGGCGGATTTGCGGTATGAGAAAAGGGACTGTGACGATCACAGTCCCTTCAATTTTTTTATGCGGTAAGATCGATCTGCTTTCCGGTGTTGTCGTATATGGATTCCACCGTCATGCTGTCCTTGGTGAATCTCACCATATATTCGAACTGCTGCGTCTGCTCCGCATCGGAACCTTTGTAGGCGCCGAATCCCAGAAGGACATAGGAATAATCGATATATACCATATCGGGAAGCAGGCCGATGGTCTTCATTACATCCGAGTAATCCTGATTCCTTGTGATGCTTGAAAGATCCAGATCTTCCAGCTGACCTTCTGTTTCCCAGAGAGCGGTATTCACAGCGTAAAACAGGATAAATTCATCTCTGACGTCAAAGTTGAGGGAATAATTCCAGGAAAGATTCGGGTCATTTTCCGAATCTGTGAAGGCATCTGCAGTATAGGTGGTGGAAGTATCGTCGCTGGAATAGACCGTCATTCCGGTGAAGATGGAACCGCATTCCGTGAGCGAGGGTTCATCTGCCACAGAAAGGCACCGGATGTATTCGTAGAAGTTGGCCAGGTATTCCTCATAGGAGGTGTACTGCCGGGCAAGCAGGGTGTCTTCGAGATCCGATACCATAAGGGGATCGGAACCGTCATATCTGTAACTGGTGCCGGAACGGAAGGTGTCGTCCGAAGAGACGGAAGCCCAGAGCTCTCCGGTCCAGTACTTGCTGAAATTCGCTTTCGGATCAAGATATCCGAAATGATATTCCGTGATTTCGCTGCCGTCGGAATAATATTTGCGGATCATTGAAACCGGGCATCCCGCCTGTTCGGCAAGCGTTTGCGCATTCGAATCGGAGGACGGAGTCAGTTCTGTGCCCGTCACGGCTCCTACGGCTGTGGAATTGTTCAGATCAAGCATGACAATTTTCTGTGCCTGCTCTCCGGAGTAGGTGATCTGTACCTGCACTGCCGGATCTCCAAAGACATCGAGATCGGAACTGGTGTAGAGATAGGTGTCTTCATTGTGGGATACCGGTTTCCCGATCCTGCTGTCGACGTCCTGCTTTTTTTCCCCGAGATACAGGAGTTCGGCCGTATCTGCGGAAAGAAGTTCCGAGCCGGCTTTTGTATCCGAGCCGGAAGAGGCGGAAGGACGTTTTTTGAGAAGACCGCTGTACTGGATCGCCCAGGCACTGCCTGCGAGGCAGACCAGGATAAACAGGACGGCAGCTGCGCTGCCGATGATCTGCCATACGGAGCGTGTCTTTTTAACAGGTATATCTTCTGTTTTCGGCTTGGAATAGGATATTTTTTTGTTTTCTTTAAGAGCCGGGACTTCGGTGTCCGCCGCATCCTTAAGAGCATTCAGAAATTTGACGAGATAGTCCCTGTCGAGAGAGGGAATGGCTTCCGGATTGTAGGCGGCCACCATGAGCGCCTTGCAGCCGGTATCAGTCTCCTGTAGCGCGATGCCGATTTTAAGATCGTCCGCAGTCAATCTTATTTCATATGGAACAAAAGAAGCGGAAAATTCCATGTCCCCGATGACAAAAGTACCGGTATAGCCGTCGTTTTCGTCCGGATCGAGATAGGCCTTTATTCCGTTCCCGTATAACTTCGAGTTTCTGAAATTGAGAAGCTGCTTCCAGACCTTTTTCACCGGAGAGGTGAAGGATACCGCAGCAGTTGTATATTTTTCGTTTGCAGCCATTTTCCCTCTAAGATCGTTTTTTTCTTATATTATAACGAAGGAAGTGCATTTCTGCACTTCCTTCTTAAGGTATTCAAACAAGGGGTTATTCTGCTTCTGCTTCGGCTCTTCTCTTCATGACGGCGCGCATTCTGGCCGCATGATCAAGCTCAACCTTGCGTACTCTGAGGTTCTTGGGTGTAACTTCGAGAAGTTCATCGTCTGCGAGGTATTCGATGCACTGCTCCAGAGACATGATCCTCGGAGGAACAAGTCTCAGGGCTTCGTCTGCACCTGCGGAACGCATGTTCGTGACATGCTTCTTTCTGCAGACGTTGACGGTGATGTCACCGGGCTTCGGGCAGGCACCGACGACCATGCCGGCATAAACCTCCGTCTGGGGGTTGATGAACATGGCACCGCGGTCCTGGGAATTGTAGAGACCGTAGGTTGTGGCCTCGCCTGTTTCGGAAGCAACAAGGGATCCGTTCAGACGGGTCTGGATGTCGCCTTTCTTGGGAGCATATTTCTCAAATACGGAGCTCATGATGCCCTCGCCCTTTGTATCGGTGAGGAACTCGTTTCTGTATCCGAAAAGTCCGCGGGCAGGAATGAGGAACTCAAGTCTTGTTCTGGATCCCTGAGGGGTCATCTGAACAAGCTCGCCCTTGCGGTATCCGAGTTTTTCCATGACAGCGCCTACAGAGTCCTGAGGAACATCGCAAACGAATCTGTCAAACGGCTCGCACACCACGCCGTCAATCTCCTTGTAAAGAACGCGGGGACGGCTGACCATGAGTTCGTAACCCTCACGGCGCATGGTCTCGATAAGAATGGAGAGGCTCATTTCACCTCTGCCGCATACCTTGAAGCTGTCGGTGGTTTCTGTTTCTGTAACTCTGAGAGAGACGTCCTTAAGAAGTTCCCTGAAAAGTCTTTCTCTGAGCTGACGGCTGGTAACAAATTCTCCTTCGCGTCCTGCGAACGGGCTGTCGTTGACAGAGAATGTCATCTCGACGGTAGGCTCGCTGATCTTTACAAAAGGAAGAGGATCAATGTTAAGAGGATCGCAGAGGGTGTTGCCGATATTGACATCACCGATGCCGGAAATGCTGACGATATCTCCGACAGTAGCGGACTGGCAGGGTTCTCTTCTGATATCCTGGAACTGGAAGAGGGAGGTAACATGCTCCTTGCGGGCAAGATCCTTGTTGTGATAGTCGCAGAGCATGACTTCATCGCCTACGTGAACGGTTCCGCGCTCGATTCTGCCGACACCGATACGGCCGACATAATCGTTGTAGTCGATGGTGGAGATCAGCATCTGAAGAGGTCCGTTCTCGTCGCCCTTGGGAGGCTTGATGTAGCTTACGATAGTCTCGAAAAGAGGCTTGAGGTCTGTGCCGGGAACATCGGGTGAATAGCTTGCTGTTCCTGTACGTCCGGAGCAGAACAGCATGGGGCTGTCGAACTGTTCTTCGTTTGCGCCGAGGTCGATCAGAAGCTCAAGGACTTCATCGACGACTTCGTGTACACGGGCATCGGGACGGTCTACCTTGTTGATGACGACGATAAGCATCAGTCCGAGCTCAAGAGCCTTGGAAAGGACGAATCTTGTCTGGGGCATAGGACCTTCGGCTGCATCCACGAGAAGAAGCACGCCGTCTGTCATCTTGAGGACACGCTCGACCTCTCCGCCGAAGTCGGCGTGGCCAGGAGTATCGATAATGTTGATTTTTGTATCCTTATACATGCAGGAGCAGTTCTTTGCGAGAATTGTGATTCCGCGTTCTCTTTCGATATCGCCGGAGTCCATGACACGGTCCTGAACGAACTGGTTCTCACGGAAGGCACCGCCCTGTTTGAGCATCTCGTTGACAAGGGTTGTCTTGCCGTGGTCAACGTGTGCAATGATTGCAATGTTTCTTAAATCTTCTCTTACCATTGTTATTCCTACTCATAAAACTGCGCCGCGTGGTTTCGCGGCGCAGCACGATTCAACCAATTAGAATTTAATGCGCTCTTCGATGTACTGGGGAAGTTCTTCGATCTTGATTCTGATCTGCTCCATGGTATCTCTGTCACGGACAGTCACGCAGCCGTCATTCTGGCTGTCGAAGTCGTAGGTGATGCAGAAGGGAGTGCCGATCTCATCCTCACGGCGATAGCGTTTTCCGATGGAACCTGCTTCGTCGTAGTCGACCATGAAATGCTTTGCAAGCATGTTGCGTACTTCCTGTGCGGGCTCGGAAAGCTTCTTGGAAAGCGGGAGAACGGCTGCCTTGTAAGGAGCAAGGAAGGGATGGAGGTGAAGAACGACTCTGGTGTCGTTGTCTCCGACTTTTTCCTCATCATATGCGTCCATCATGAAGACGAGCATGGCGCGCTCGACACCGAGAGAAGGCTCGATGACATAGGGAACATAGGGTTCCTTGCCTTCCTCCTGGTACTCAAGCTTTTCACCGGAGTACTTCATATGCTGGGAAAGGTCATAATCCGTACGGTCTGCAACGCCCCAGAGTTCGCCCCATCCGAACGGGAAGAGGTACTCGAAGTCGGTTGTGCCCTTGGAATAGAAAGCAAGCTCAGCGGGTTCATGATCGCGGAGTCTGAGGTTTTCTTCTTTGATTCCGAGGCTGAGGAGCCATTCCTTGCAGAAGTTTCTCCAGTACTGGAACCACTTCTCATCGGTACCGGGCTCGCAGAAGAACTCCATTTCCATCTGTTCGAACTCAAGTGTTCTGAAGATGAAGTTTCCGGGAGTGATCTCGTTTCTGAAGCTCTTGCCTACCTGGCAGATTCCGAAAGGAATCTTGCGGCGGGTTGTACGCTGAACGCTCTTATAGTCTACGAAGATACCCTGTGCTGTCTCAGGACGGAGGTAAACATCGGTTCCTGTTTCCTGTGTAACACCCTGATGGGTCTTGAACATAAGATTGAATTTCTTGATATCGGAGAAATCGCTTGCACCGCAGCCGGGGCAGGGAATCTTGTGCTCGCGGATGAATGCGACCATCTCGTCGTTATGCATTGCATCGACATTGACGTCATATCCGGTCTCTTTTGCCCATTCGCCGATCAGCTTGTCTGCGCGGTGACGGCGCTTGCAGCTCTTGCAGTCAATGAGCGGGTCATTGAAGTTTACTACATGTCCGGATGCTTCCCATACGCGGGGATTCATGAGGATGCCTGCATCGAGTGCGACGTTTGTGGGGCTCTCCTGAACAAACTTCTTAAGCCATGCAGCCTTGATGTTCTGTTTTACGAGAGCACCGAGGGGGCCGTAGTCCCAAGAGTTTGCCAGGCCTCCGTAGATTTCGCTTCCGGGGAAGATAAAGCCACGGTTTTTGCAAAGTGCAACGATCTTGTCCATGGTCTTTGCTGTCTGTTCCATTGTTAACCTCTCAGTCGTAGAAAATATATTATTATTTTTGTATAGTATTAACAAATTAATACTATATCATTGCGGGTATAAGTTTTCAAGTATAAGCGGAAGGCTCGGCATGAATTCTGCATTGCAAACAAAAAGGAGGCCTTTCGGCCTCCTTTAACTGTTCAAGATTCAGTCCTTGACCTTGAATCCTGCTGCGCTGACTGCTGCCTTGATTGCGGGCTTGATCATTTCGACAGAAGGAACGGAGAAATCAAGAGTTACAGTGTTCTTCTCGAGAGAAACATCTGCCTTGTTGATTCCGGGAATGGCCTCGAGGACCTTCTTAACTTTGTCAGCGCACTTGATGCACTGCATGCCTTCGATATTGAATGTTGCTTTCATGTCTTATACCTCCGAATTTTTATTAACAATAACATAATCTGGGTGAAAAAGGAATCTGTGAATCAGGTTCCTTTTTCATTATAACACGAAACCGGTTCAGTCCTGCTTCTGTTCCTTCTTTTCGCCGATGGAGAGAAGAAGGTTGAGAAGAATACCGAAAATGGCAGCTCCGGCGATGCAGGGGATTCCGCTGGAGAATCCGGGGAACGGAATGTTTCCGCCGAAGGCATAGTTGCCTCCGATGCCGATGACCATGACGCATGCAATGACAGCGATGTTCTTGGAAGAGAACATGTCGCACTTTTTATCGATCATGATTGCGATGCCCTGGGCTGCAATGGCGCCGAAGAGATAAACCTCGAGACCGCCGATGACGGCTGTGGGGATGGCATAGATGGCCTGGATGAGAGGAGTGAAACAGGAGATGATCATGGCGATGATGGAAGCGGCAAACAGAACAGAAGTGGAGAAGACCTTGGTGATAGCCATAGTGGAAATGTTTTCACCATAGTTTGTTCCGGCAGGCCCGCCGATAACGCCTGCGACCATGTCGCAGAGACCGTCTCCGATGAGGTTCTTGTCAAGCAGCTTGACCATGTCCTTCTTTTCCTTGCCTTTTTTCTCGGCGAGATTGTTTACATAGATGTCAAGCTGATAGATATGTGCTGTGGATTCCGGAATGGTAGCGATGGCAATGGGCATGATGGCGAGAATGGCCTCAAGCGATGCCTTGGGGAAGGAGAAGGCGGGAAGAGCGAAAATGGATCCGCTTCCGAGCTTCCAGGTGGAAGCTTCTACGATAGATTCCACGGACATGATATCAAAGAGATTGCTATCGGGAGATAAACCTCCGATGACATAGACAAGGGCTGCCGTAAGGCATCCGGCTCCGGCTCCGAGAAGAAGCGGAAGCTGCCCGAGGATTCCCTTGAGATATCTTGCGAAGATGACCGTGGATATGAGCGTGGCCATGGAAACGATGACAACGGCGCCGGAACCGAGGGTAAAGGTAGAGGAGGGAGTGAAGAAATCGCTGAGGGCGTTTCCTGCAAGTGTAAGGCCGATGATCATGGAAACCGGACCGGTGATCGTGGGCGGAAGAATGGTCTCGACTGCTTTGGGTCCTGCATATCTAACGATGAGACCTGCAATGATGGAAACGAATCCGCTCATGACGATACCGAACTGGGCATATCGGATGGCTTCCGTGGGAAGAGTGGCGCTGGTGCCTGCTTCCCAGGCGGCCAGCTGTTCTACGGCTTCCGGAGAAAGCTTTGACATGATGGCATCGCTGGATACCAGTCCCGCAACGGCGGTGAGGTAGGCAAAGCTGGAACCGTAGTAAAGAGGAATCTGTCCGCGTGTGATGAGAATGAAACAGATGGTTGCAAGACCGCTTGCAAAGATGGTGGTGGAAACATGGAAACCTGTGATCAGCGCGACTGTGACAGTGGCCGGGAACATGACGACGACCTGCTGCAGTGCATAGAAAAACAGCTTTCCGAAAGAGGGTTTTTCCGTTGGCAGATAGCCAAGCACTTTTTCTGAACTCATTTTTACTCTCCTATTTTCTTGAGTCTTAAGACTCAAATTCACATAGTGTCACGCGGAACTCGCCATCGGTTTCGGGAAGACAGACGTTGACGATCTCGCTTCTGGAAGTGGGAACGTTCTTGCCGACGAAATCCGGCCGGATCGGGAGTTCCCGATGTCCGCGGTCGATGAGGGAAAACAACTGGATCCTTGCGGGGCGTCCAAGGGAGATGACGGCATCCATTGCGGCACGCACCGTCCTGCCCGTGAAAATAACGTCATCGCAGAGAATGACGGTCTTGCCTTTGACATCGAAGGGAAGATCGATCGGGAGTTTGGCCGTATCGACGATGATGTCATCGCGATAGGGTGTGATATCCAGTTCTCCGATCGGAGGACGGCTGCCGGTTATGCCGGAGATGTTTTCGGCAAGGATCTTTGCAAGAGGATATCCCCTGGTCTTGATGCCGAGAAGACAGACATCTTCCATATAATCTGCATCTTTTTCGATGATCTGATGGGAAACGCGGACGAGAGCGCGCTCAACGGCAGCGCCGTCCATAAGTTCAGATTTTATTTTCATGATTTCTCCCGGCTGTTATTTACATTACCGAAATAGTAATCTATGCGGACCTTCAAGTCAATCAGAAACGGAGGACTCCGCAGCGGCAGAGAAAATAAAGGACGGAGAGCAGGATCTGGCATGCGAGTATCAGGGGAAGCCCGAGGGTGAAGAGACGGTGCTTCGTCTTGTGGCGGAGCAGTTTCATGCCCAGAATGCATCCGACGGAACCGCCGAAAACAGCGATGGCCATCAGAGACTTTTCCGGAAAACGGGACATTTTTCTGCCGCGCGTTTTCCCGTTCCGGATGCTGATTTTCTTGTCCGCAGCCATTGCGGCAAATCCGATTACATTGATTATTAAAATGTAATATATAAGATATTTTTCCATTTGTAAGAAAAGTTTGTCAGATGATTTCACTCAGGATGGAATTCGACACCAGAAACCCGTCTCTCGTAAGGGAGATGCGGTTCCCGCTTATTTTTACAAGTCCTCCCTCGGCACATTTTCTGAGAAACGGCATGGAGGATTCAAGGCTTCCGCCGAACACCTTTTCCAGGACCCCGGTGTCCAGGCCTTCGGAGGTGCGCAGTGAAGTCATGATGTACTCTTCCGCATCCACGCTTCCCTCAAAAGCCATGAAGCTCAGGGGATCGGATACGGGAGAAGAGTAGGTCTCAAGATAGGAACGCAGGTCCCTCCCGGAAGAGTATCTTTTTCTGCCGTCGCTCATGTGAGCGGACGGGCCGAAGCCAAGCCACTGACCGCACTGCCAGTATTTCATGTTATGCCGGCTTTCCATTCCCGGTTTTGCAAAGTTGCTGATCTCATACTGGGAATATCCGGAGGAGACAATGGAACCGCAGAATGCGGTGTAACAGTCTGCCTGGATGTCGTCATCCGGTATACCTTTCACTCCCGCGGCAAACGGTGTACCCTCGCATATCTTGAGAAGATAGGCCGAAACATGATCCACGCCGAGAGAAGCTGCTTTTTCCGCATCCTTTACGGAGGACTCGGGACTGGAGAACGGCACGCCGAGCATGATGTCCACGCTGATGTTGCCGAATCCGGCCTCCCTCGCTTCCCGCACCGTGTCTGCGGCTTCTTCTGCCGTGTGCAGTCTTCCGAGATGATCCAGGATCTCCTGCTGGAAGCTCTGACACCCGACGGACAGCCGGTTTACCCCTGCTTCTCGGAACCCTTTCATCTTATTCAGGTCTGCCGAGGCAGGATTGCATTCCATGGTGATCTCGCATGCGTCCTCCACCGAATGGTGCCCGGATATGCACGAAAGGATATCGGAAATCTCGGACGGGCTGAGCAGCGACGGAGTACCGCCGCCAAAGTATATGGTATCGGCTTCGATGGGAGGAAACGACAGGATCTGATTTTTAAGGGCCGCAATATAGTTTCTGCGCAGTTCATCCTGTACGGCGACCGAATAAAAGTCGCAGTACGGACATTTTCTTACGCAGAAGGGAACGTGAATGTAAATACCGTACATGATGCCACCTCATGGGGAAAGTATATCACAAAAAGAGAATTGAGAATTTTCTGTGAACGACGTTGACATTTGAAGATGTTGATGTATTATATATTTAGCACTCGAAAGACGAGAGTGCCAAACGATAAAAGGAGAGCAACGATGGACATCAGCAACAGAAAGCGTTTGATCCTGACTAAGATTGTTGCTCTGCATACAGATTCCGGTGATCCGATAGGTTCCCGTTTACTGCAGGAATACCTCAACACAATGAGTGTGTCGACAGCAACTCTCAGAAACGAGATGGCTCAGCTGACTGCAATCGGTCTTCTTGAGCAGCCGCATACTTCAGCCGGAAGAGTGCCTACAGAACAGGGATACAGATATTACCTTAACAATCTGATGAATGTCGAGCCTGTAAGCTCGGGCGAGATGGAAGCGATCAGGGAAGAAGTCGAAAAGATGGATTCCGACCCTGACAAGGCAGCGGAGTTTGCAGCTTCCTCCCTTGCTGAGCTTTCCGGACTGGGTGCGATCACATGCACCCCGGTCGGAAGCGAGACTCAGATGAGCTACTTCGATCTGATGAAGGTGGGAAGATACAACACGGCGATCATGGGAATCACCAATCTCGGCTCACTCAAAACAAGAGTCTGCCGTACCGATTCCGAACTTACGGAAACGGAGGTACGGACGCTGAGAACGGTGATCAACAACGGACTCCGCTTTACTTCCTCCGAGGATGCCGATGAGGAACGGATTTCATCCATGGCAGCCGAGAGCGGCATAATGCCTTCCAAAGCACTTCCAATCATCACATCCGCAGCGGAACTTCTCAAGGGTTCGAAAGATGTCAGAGTGTTCAGGGCAGGTCAGGGAAACCTCCTGAAATACAGAGAACTTTCAGATCACATAGATCAGACGGTAAGACTGTTTGAACAGACAAAAGGCCTTGCAGCCCGGCTTTCGAAAGACGGCGGTACCGAAATATTTGTCGGAAGCGAACTTGGCGAAGGGTTTGATTCGCTCAGCATGGTGGTATCCAGATACCGCGTTGCGGGCGGAGGATACGGAGGACTTGCGGTAGTAGGTCCCGTCAGAATGAGTTATAGGCGCATCGTGCCGAGACTTTCAGAATATGCAAAGTCGATGAGCGAAGCGCTTGCCACAAGATGATAGGAAAGGGGAAACGAAGAGTGTCAGAAGAAGAAATAAAGAAAGATCCCCCGGAGCAGGAAAAAACTGAAGAAAAACAGCCTGCCTCGGAAGAGAACACAAAAGCGGAAGAAAATACAGAAACAGAAGAAAACAAGGAAGAAACTTCAGATCACAAGCACAGAGACAGCAAAAAGAAACTGGAAGCGGAGCTGGAAGAACTCAGGAAAAAACTTGAGGAGCAGAAAGCAGAAGCAAAAGAGAACTATCTGCGCAAGGTGGCGGAGTTCGACAACTACAAGAAGCGCACGGAAAAGGAAAAGATGGAGAGCGTATCGCTCGGAATCGGATCTTCCGTGGAAGCATTCATACCGGTGCTCGATTCGCTGCAGAGGGCTGCAGGAGCCGACTGCCAGGATGAAAACTACAAAAAAGGAATTCTGATGACGCTGGATCTTTTCAGGAAGAGTCTTGATAAGCTCGGTGTCAAGGAAATAGAAGCTGAAGGAAAGAAGTTCGATCCGAAATATCACAACGCCGTTATGACGGAGCAGGTCGAAGGCGTCGAAAGCGGAACGGTGACGAAAGTCCTCCAGAGCGGCTACATTCGCGGAGACAGAGTCATAAGATGCGCGATCGTGGCTGTCGCAGAATAAATCAGTGATTAAAGAAAAAATAAGGAGATAAATAAAATGTCTAAGATTATCGGTATTGACCTCGGCACAACAAACTCTTGTGTCGCAGTTCTTGAAAACGGCGAACCCGTTGTTATTCCCAATGCTGAAGGCGCACGTACAACTCCTTCAGTTGTCGCATTCTCCAAGGAAGGCGAAAGAATCGTCGGTCAGGTTGCAAAGCGTCAGGCTATCACAAACCCTGACCGCACAGTAAGCTCCATCAAGAGAAAGATGCGTTCTGATTACAAGGTAACGATCCACGGAAAGGACTACACACGTCAGCA
>R06__coassemble_322_pt1 | contig 18303 bp, 19 predicted proteins | sample R06__metabat2_low_PE_050 | metagenome-assembled genome bin R06 | reverse complement strand
GTGCTGCATGATGACCGGCACGAACGGCTTGGAGATAAAATCGACCGCGCCGAGCTCAAAGCATTTGCTTTCCGTCTCTTCCCTCTTGTCTGCGGTCAGGAAGATGACCGGGATCCCGCTCAGCTTCTCACTGCTCTTCATGCGGTCCATCACCTGGAATCCGTCCATTTCCGGCATCTGCAGGTCCAGAAGGACCAGGTCCACCGGGTTCTCTTCCATGTATTCCAGCGCCTTCGCTCCCGAGTTCACCGTCACCGGATTGAACTCGTTTGCCAGAAGCCGCTTTGCAACGATCAGATTGACTCTGTCGTCATCCACGATCAAAATGTTTTTCATCTTATATGCCTTATGCTGCCTTAAATTTCACATTGAACAAAATCATTGTTGATTATAACATAAGGCCTTTCACTGCGCAGAATTTTCCGCTAAAAACATGATATTTTCCCCAATAATAGCCCCGTGTGGAAAGTGGGAGTTCTCAATAAACCCGGAAAGACATAATGCCAACAGCACCTGAAGGTGCATTATCTGTAACACCTGAAACGGGTTGTCAAAAGCCGGTAAAAAGAGTTCAGATCACTGGCACGTGACTTTTGCTATACCAAAAAGAACTGCATGTCTTCACAGGCATGCAGTTCTTTATATTGTCTTCTGTTTTTCAGCCTTCGCGGATGACCGCCCAGGCGGCAGCCAGCTGCGCCGCATTTACGGAAGCGTTTGCGGGACTTGTGGACGGAAGCCTCACGGCCTCAATTCCCAGCTTTTCGCGCTGATATTTTCCATACAGTTCGAAGGCTTTTGAACCGTTGCAGAAGATCCGGCGGATCCCGGCGGTGCCGAGGATCGGCGAAAGGTCGTTCACGGTGACATTCCGTATGGAGGAATCGGAGGAACCGGTGATCTCGCAGCTGCCGATCACATCCCACAGTGCGACATGATTCCGCAGGAGGAAAGCCTTCTTTTCTTCCACGGTCTGCGGTACTTCTTCGCCGAAGACCGCGGCGGTCACCTTCCAGAATCGGTTCTGCGGATGGCCGTAGAAAAATCCCTGCTCCCGGGATTTTACCGAGGGAAAGGATCCGAGGATCAGGACTTCGGAATCCGCATCATAGACCGGCGGGATCGGATGAAGGATCTGCCGGGGTTCATTTTTGTTTCTCATAAACCTTCCTCCCGGAATGCCGGTACGGGATCAGAATCCGACATGCAGGATCAGGACCTGTTTCTTGTTTTCGGCGACCCTCATGGAAACCTTTGTCACAAAGTTCAGCCTGTTTTTCAGCAGTACCAGCGCATCCTTGAAGAAGGTCTTCTCTTCGAGAAGTTCCACGCCGCACTTTTCGGCGAATGCTTTGGAGTCGTTGATGCCGAAATACATGACGGCATCCGCATTTCCGGTCCTCTTGATGAACCAGTTCGTGAATTTCAGGCCGCTTTCGCTCGTGGCGTCGAACAGCATTTCACCCTGGGGGAAGCTTCCGGCGCATTTTTTGATGAAGGAAACGACCTCTTCCTCATGGAAATACTGGAATACGCCGGATACGATCAGAAGGCTAGGCAGAGAGGTGTCGACCTCCTTCGTCCACTCCATTTTGAACATGTCGCCGCCGATCACGGTCTCGTTTTTCCGGGAACCGAAGACCTTTTCTCTGGCTTCGGCAACTTCCGGCAGGTCGATCTCATACCAGTTCACGCCGCTGTCCGCACCGCCGTCCGCAAGACGGTCGTAGGCGGTTTCCAGTCCTGCACCCAGATAGATGACGTTGCACTGTGTCTTTCCCGCCATGAAGTTCTTAACGATCCGGTCCATATTGTAATAGCGGGCCACGGAAGCCATGTTGCTGTATTCGGATGAACCCTTTGCCGCATCTTCCGGAAGATACTGTTCGAGTTCCAGAGCCTTTTTATCCATGAAATAATCCGGGAAGCGCTTTGAGACGTAGATGCGCGCCACCAGCGGAACGAACAGAGTATTTGCCACACCTTTGAATTTTTCCATATTTCCTCTTCCCCATTTTCCCAAAACAAAATCAATGAGTTACCCTGCTGGCTTCGGTTTCCTTTTCAGCACCATCATTTCTTCCGCATAAGCCGGGTAAAGTTAGTTATCGCTAACCCTATTCAATTTATCACATCGGTTTACAAATGACAATTCCATTCTGAATTCCGGAAAGTTTCAGGAATCGTTTTCCGCAAAACAGTTTTTCATGGCGTATGCGAATCTTGCGTTGCATTTTTCCGCTGCCTGTCTGCTGATCTCCCATTCCGGTCTCATCATGTCGAAGGCATGCATGTCGGTGGGATAAACATCCGCTTCCGCCTCCACACCCGCTTTTTTCAGATTTTCCACGTAGGCCAGCGTCTCGCAGTAGAAAGGTTCCCCGTCCCCGACGAAGGTATAGGCCGGGGGAAGTCCACGGTAGTCGGTCTGTCCTGCGGGAGCCGCATAGGGTGAGACCCGCTCTGCCGACTTCTTTCTCAGATACATTTTCCAGCCGAAATGATTCCTCGCGGTGTTCCAGACTCTGCCGTGATTTTCCCTGGAGGAATCCGTATCGAAATTATCCAGCATCGGATAGAGCGGCATCTGATAGGCGATCCGGACCTCTCCCCTGTCCCGTGCCATCATGCACAAAGCCGCACAGAGGCCGCCGCCGGCGCTTTCGCCGCCCGCCATGATCTGGTTCCGGCTGATGCCGAGTTCCCCGGCATGCTCTTTCATGTAGACAAGTGCCGCATAGCAGTCCTCGATCGCCGCCGGATAAGGCTTCCGGAAAGCCAGCGTATAGCCCGGAGAGACCACGACCGCTCCGTACTTTTTCACAAGTTCCATTGCTCTCGACATGTAGACCATTTCCTTCATGCCGAGGAAATACCCGCCGCCGTGGATCCAGAGAACGCCGGGCGCATTCTCTGCCGGAACCGCAGGTAAAACGACCAGGACCGGGACCGTACGGTTTCCGTTTCGTATGCAGATCCTGCGGACACGGACCTCCTTGTCAGGTGTCAGACGGAACATTTTCTCCTCCGATAAATCCGTAGAATTTTCCATGCAGTTCCCTCATTTCGTCGGGTGCCTTCACCGAGTGCCGGTACATGAACCGTTCCCCGAAGGAACTGCGGAACACAAGAGAAAGTCCCAGGGAAAGAAATCCCTCCGGGACGTAAAGGAACAGATACATTTTTGCGGGTGACAGAGATCCGAAACGTTCTTTCATGAACCGGAGATTCCGCCTGATCCTTCCGGCTGTTTTTCTCATCAGGGCCCGATCGTATCCCGCTCTTTCGGGCACCGCCGCCTCATAATAGGCATCGGCGATGGGAACGACCATGGCAAGATGGCACATCTGCCAGAGATGCATGTCGCTCACGATCTGAAACGGGATCCCTGCCTTCCGGAAGATCCGGGCCAGTTTTTCCGTGCGTCCGCTCCTTTTCCCGCTGATCTCCCCGAAGGTGGTCGGCTGCAGGAACGAAGGCGTCAGTCCGGCATCCAGTACATCATCCCGGATGCTTCCGCCGGCACCGGGAAATGCGGGAAGGATCCTGCCTTTTCCGCAGACCGCTTCCCATTCGCGGTAATCCTCCGCCGAGTTCACAAAGGTCACGATATCGCTGCGGTTATCCGCAAGCTCGCGCAGTGCCTGATGCAGCTGGTTCTCCCTGACGGTCAGAAAAATGAAGTCGTATCTGTCGCCGGGGTCCGGACATCCGGTCACCTTCGGTTCCGCTTTCCGTATTTTTCCGTTTTCGAGGTACCGCAGGCCTCCGGTTCTCAGGGCTTCCAGTCTTCTGCCCCTGGCACAGACGGTGACATCGATGCCCGCCTTGTCCAGCAGAACGGCATAAAGAGAGCCGATGACGCCGGCACCGTAGATCAGGATTCTCATCGTATATCTTCCTCCTGCCGCACATTTTCCGAAGGCAGCGTTTCGATCTGATTTCTGACTTTCCGGATGCATTCCGTCATGAAATCGGGATCCGCCCCGCGTCCCACGATCTTGAGCCAGCCGATGCCGGCTTTTTCGAGAACCGGAAGTCCCGCGAGTCCGTAATCATAGGAAAAGGTTTCGGATTCATCCGCTTCCGTGCGCTCCCTTCTTATGTCTTTCCCGCCGAATCTGTAAGGCATCCTGCACATGGGCGGCATTTCGTCGCAGTGGACGGTATTGCAGTAGGCACCGTTGAAATGGCAGTTCTCATTGAGAATGAAGGCTTCGTATGCCATCGGCTGTTTTCTTCCGGATGCAGGCTCCTCTTTTTTCTGTTCCGAGATGATCGCCGCCATATTGCCTGCGGAGACCTTTCTGTGGAAGATGATCCGGGAGACACCGAGATCACCCAGCTGCGAAACGATGAAATGATTCATTTCCCCGAACTCACCGCTGACATGGATGTCCAGTTCCCTGGAAAGGCCGGTCCTGTCAAGATAAAGGAGAAGTCCGATATCCGCAATGATCACCGACCGGAATCCCAGTTTTAGGCAGTCTTCCATGATTCCCGCGATCACCGGATACTGTTCGCCGGTAAAGACAAGGCCGTTGAAGGCGATGCTTACCGAGGTGCCGTATTCTTTAGTCATGCCGGACAGGATCTCCAGTTCGCTCCGGGATCCGGCCTGAACGTTGCAGAAGCAGACTTCGCGCCGGTTGAGGGGATAACCGGGACCGTACTTTTGCTGCCATGTTTCCGGGACGTACCCGATGAAGACTTCATCGGCTCCGGCCTTCGCATATGCGGGGTAATCGTCTATGGAACCAAGTCCCGCCGTGATCTTCATGCCCTCACCACCAGTCTGCTGACGCCGTTCTCCAGCATTTCATTGAGGAGACCGGCATTGTCCAGTTCCGTCCTGCTGCATCCGTATATCCCGTTCCACCGCCCGATGATCTTCATATTCTCCGGATAGAAGACAAAGCGGTCCTCACAGTAATGAGGACAGGAAAGATTCTGCTCCTGGTTCTCCCTGTCGCCGTTCCGGCACAGGGCATACATGGTGCAGTACCCGGAAGTATTCATCTGATAAAGCGGCAGATGCAGGGCACTCCCGGGAGCCGTTTCGATCGGGTATCCGCAGGCTTCATAGGACCAGAGCGTGATGCCGAATCGTTCCCGGTAATAGTTCCGGATGATCTCCGAATCCGCCGAAGAACCGGACGGTTCCTGAAACTTTTCCCATCTCGGGTCCTTTCTGCGGCGGCACAGCATCGTGCCGGCACGGAGGACGGGCCTTGCCGCAGGGGCCGATTTATCCGCAAGGCTGCCGATGAGTTCCGCCGTTCCCGTATCGCTGACGACGATCTCCGGGATCTTCCCGGCTTTCCTGTACCACGCGAGGACACGGCCGATCCTTTCCGAGAAGATTCTTACCAAGTGCTCCGGCATCACGGAGAAGACTGTCACAGGTTCGAGTCCGTCGGATACGGCTCTGTCATAGATTTTTTCAAGCTCTTCATCCGGGAAAAGGAAGTGGCAGCAGCCGCTGCCCACGTACAGATGGGTCACCTTCCGTTTTGTCACAGGATGCCCGGCGAGCCCATTTTCTTTCCAGTAATATTCGAGGAATTCAGGAAGTCCCATTTCTAGATAGGACTTCCACATAGAAGGCCCGTCCAGACAGACCGCGATCTCGCAGGGAGCTGGATCCCAGTTCCCGCCGGTCTGCCGGGAAGTCTTCCTCATGTTCTCATGCCATTCCGCGCCCGTCTGCGGATATGTCCTGCTCATGAGGGTCTCCGTCATTTTCTCCATGACCTCCAGGTCATCGCACTGCGTCTTCAGCCGGATGTAGTTCTCATATTGCGCCATCAGTCTCAGGTACTTTTTCAGGAAAACGGGATCGGTTGTATGAAGTTCATAGAACACGGCGTTCAGTTTTTCCGTTTCGTCATCGGTTTTTCTCTCTATGAGGATCTCGGTCAGCAGATATTTTCCGTATGTTTTCTCCGCCGGATCCAGGAAACAGAACTCGATCTTTTCCGGCGGGTAGACAGAAACATCCTTTCTTTCTGAAGACAGCCTGAAAGAGACCCCGTCGGTAAGAGGATCCATTGCCCTCACCTCGAGATTTTCATTTTTCCACAGGAACTTCATCATCAGAACAGCATACGGTATCATGCCTCTGCTCCTTTTCCGTTTTCAGTCTTTTCTTAAATGTATTGTATTATCGGAAAGATAAAAATAAAATAATACCTATATATAAATAAAATGCTGCGAGGTCGATTAATGGATAACGAACAACGCCGCGGCGTGCTGCTTGCCCTGACAGCGGCAGCGCTTTATGCGGTCAATTCTCCTTTTTCAAAACTTCTTCTTGCTCACGTGCCTTCGACGCTGATGGCAGGTCTCCTGTATGTCGGTGCCGGTCTCGGTGTCGGCATCATCGCTCTTGTCAGGAGGATCACCGGCAGAAACCTGGATGAGAAGAAGATCACAAAAAACGAACTTCCCTACACGGTCGCCATGATCGTACTGGATATTGCGGCGCCTGTTTTTCTGATGCTCGGTCTCACCATGACCTCCGCTGCAAATGCTTCGCTTCTCAACAATTTCGAGATCGTGGCAACCGCTCTGATTGCCCTTCTCATCTTCCGGGAAAAGATCTCGAAAAGGCTGTGGCTCGGCATCGTTTCCGTGACCCTTTCCTGTCTGATCCTGTCTTTCGAGGATATTACGGCGCTGTATTTTTCCAGGGGCAGCATCTTTGTTCTTCTGGCAGCATGCTGCTGGGGACTTGAGAACAACTGCACCAGGATGCTCTCTTCAAAGGATCCGATGCAGATCGTCCTTCTGAAGGGAATTTTTTCCGGCGGCGGTTCCGTCATCATCGGGCTTGTCAAAGGAGAGCGCATCACGGAAATGTGGTGCATCCCGTGCGTCCTTCTTCTCGGCTTTGTCGCCTACGGTCTCAGCATTTACACCTATGTATACGCCCAGAGGCTTGTGGGTGCCGCCAGGACGAGTTCCTACTATGCCATCGCCCCTTTCATCGGCGTTTTCCTCTCACTGATCATCTTCCGTGAGATCCCGGGCATTTCCTTCTTCATAGCACTGTGCTTCATGTTCCTCGGCGCCTGGCTCGCATCGAGCGACGAACCTCTCGAAAATGTATTCCGCAGGAAAAAATAACATTTCAGGATAAGGAAGGCACTCCGGAAGCTTTCCGTCAGATGCTGGGCTTCATGAGATTTTCACTGCCGGCCCTGCGATGCTCATCTGAAATGACAAAGACCGGTACAGTCAGTCATCTGTACCGGTCTTTAACAAAAGGTGATATGCGGAAAGAAGAAAAGAAATAGTTAGCGTATGCTAACTGCACCATTATTCTCTCATCTTTTCTCTCAAGAGTCAATACCCCGACACAAAAAAGGACCTGCACCGCAGGCCCTTTTTTCATTATTTTCTTATTATTTCGGGTTCCGGATCATTCAGCATCCTCTGAAGCGGGACAGAAACGCCCTTGTCTCCTGGAGTTTCGGCGCACCGAATATCTCCTCCGGCGTTCCCTCCTCCCCGATGATGCCGTCCTTCATGAAGACCACGCGGTCCGAAACCTCTCTCGCAAAGGACATTTCATGGGTGACGACCAGCATGGTCCTGCCGTCGCCAGCGAGTCTCTGCATGACTTCAAGGACTTCTCCCACCATTTCCGGATCCAGAGCCGAGGTAGGTTCATCAAACAGGAGGACTTCCGGCTCCATGGCAAGGGCCCTTGCGATTGCGGCACGCTGCTTCTGTCCTCCGGAGAGCTGGGAAGGACGTGCGTGGATGTAGGGAGCCATCCCGACCCGGCTTAGATATTTCATGGCGTTTTCTTCCGCCTGCAATCTGTCCCTGTGCAGTACCTTTTCCTGTCCTATGGTGCAGTTTCTGAGAATGGACATGTTTGAAAACAGGTTGAACTGCTGGAAGACCATTCCGACCTTCGTGCGGTAGGTGCTGTCTCCGCCCTTCATGGTTCCGATGTCGCTGCTGCGGAACAGGATCCGGCCGCCGGTCGGCGTTTCGAGCAGATTGATGCATCTCAGGAGCGTGCTCTTGCCGGAGCCGGACGCCCCGATGATGCTTATGACTTCTCCGGCATTTACGGTGAAATCGATGTCTTTCAGCACCTCATGGGTTCCGAAGGTCTTGGACAGATGCCTCACCTCAATGATTCTGTTTTCCATCTTCTTCTGCCTCGTTTCTCATGCTTTCCCGTCTTTCCAGCACTTTTCCCTCGGGGTTCCGTTCATCCCAGGGCGTTCCGGAAGCAGGATGCGTATACATGCCCTCCGCAGCCGTGATCTGATCGGCCATGACCAGTTCGTAATTGGCGCTGCCGTCCATTTTCTTTTCCAGCATCCTCAGACACATCGAAGCTGCAAGCGTCATCGTAAGATAAGCGGCCATTTCTATCACAGCCGACGGGAAATACAGATAAAGTGCTCCGACCGCTGCGCGGTGTACCGAAAAAAGTTCCCCGAATCCGATGATGAACATGACGGACGTATCCTTGATGTTTACGATCAGGTTGTTTCCTATCTGCGGAAGGAGGACTCTGAAAGCCTGGGGAATGATCACATAGATCATCGTCTGGAAATGATTCATTCCTATGGCTTTGGCTCCCTCGGTCTGTCCGGGGTCTATGGAAAGGAAACCTCCGCGGACGCTCTCCGCCATGTAGGCACCGGTATTAATCGATACCGTCAGGATGGACGCGAGGCCGATGCTGTTCCAGTGAATGGCATTCCCCGAAAAATACGACACGCCGTAATAGATGAAGACCGCCTGCAGGATCATCGGCGTCCCGCGGAAGACTTCTATGTAGATCCGGATCAGCGCCCTGATCAGACGGAGAAACAGGCGTCTTGCAGCGCTGTCCTTTCCGCTGCAGGGGATCGTCGAAAGGATGCCGCATACAAACCCGATCAGGCATCCCGCCGCTGTTCCCGCAAGGGCAAGATACAGGGTCTTCCACATGCCGCCCAGATACTGAGTCCCGTATCTGGCCCAGGTCCTGCCGATATCCGAAATCAGCTGTGCAAAAATCGTCATTTTATCCTCTTACCTTCCGCCGCCGGAATTTAGTCGCTGAGCGGCTGGATCGAAATGGCTTCTGCCATGAGTTCATTGAAATCGTCTGCCGTCATGTCGTCCAGGACACTGTTGATCGCATCGAGAAGATAGGTATTTCCCTTCATGACCGAGACACCGATGTTTACATTTTCCGCTCTTTCCTCATCCGTAAACTGAAAGTCGCCGTCCGTTCCGGAGAAATTCAGGATCTTCATGTCAGGATAGGCAATAAGAGCACCCTGTGCCGTGGGCATGTCCGTACAGACGAAATCGACGGTTCCGGTTTCGAGAGCCATCAGCATCGCGGGAGCGGACTCCACAGCGGTCTGGATGTCAGCATCCGGGATCTGGGGCAGGCACTCGTCATACCAGATGGTGGATTCCTGGCTGGTGCACTTTCCGCCCGCAAGATCGCTGATGGAGGCAGCATCGGCATAACTGCTGTCCTGAAGGGTAAGACATACCATTGTTGCATAGAAATAAGGTCCTGCAAAATCGACCTGTTCGCTGCGCTCGGCAGTCATGGACTGACCTGCGATAACCGCATCATAGGTTCCGGACTGAATGCCGGGCACAAGAGAATCCCAGTCTGTCTGGATCACTTCCAGTTCCCAGTCATTCTCTTCGCAGATCTTCTTGGCGATCATGATGTCGTAGCCGTTGGCATAGGCTCCGTCCACGTTGCTGATCGGCACCGCGCCGTTGCTGTCATCGCTCTGACTCCAGTTATAGGGTGCGTAAGCGCACTCCATGGCTACGGTAAGGACTCCGTCCTCGACTCCTGTGGAAACGGAACTGTCTGAAGTGCCTCCGCAGGCACTGAAGGTAAATACAAGAACGCACAGAAGTGCGATTGATATGATCTTTCTCATTTTTCATTCTTTCTTTTCTTTGAAATTCAACCAAAAAAGCCGGAGCGCTGAGAGCGCTCCGACTTAAACCTTACGCAATGTGCACCTTGCGGGGTGAAAACGGATAGCTCTCCACAGCAAAACCGATTGCTGTGACAGTCGGCCGGATATTATCCGGCAGCCCAGGATGATCCGACCGGTAAATCGAAACTCCTTCGGCGGTCTACCCTTTCGCTTCTCCGGCATCACCGTGCCTTAACGGAAAAGCTACTGACTCAACCGCGCCTCTACCTTTTTTCAATTGTTGGGCCTAATTATAGAATTCCTGAACCCTGTGTCAATCCTGTCTGTCGTTTTTTCTGCGGATTTCATGAATATAGCCAAAATTTGCGCAATTGTTTTTTACAATACACACAAATATGGTTACATTTTCAGTCATCAGAAGACGATTTCCCGCCATTGGGATGAAAGAAAAGCTGTCCTTCCCGTATTCCGTTTTTTTCTTTGGACACAAAAAAGGACCTGCGGTGCAGGTCCTTTCCGTTTCTGCCTCTGCTTATTTCTTTTCTTCTGCGATCTCCGCTCTTACCTGAGCTTCGATCTCGGATCTGAGCTGAACTCTGAGTTCCGCTTCGATCTCGGATCTGATCTTTTCCTTAAGTTCCTCTTCGGACATTTCCTCTGCGGTGGGTTCCTTGGAGAGATAGGAGCCGGTCATAGCCTTGAGAACGGACTGTTCCTCTGTGGAAAGTTTCGCCTTCATCTTGAGGCCTTCGGCCATGTCGATGTCGCAGACCTTGCCGTCCCACATGCGGACGACGCGGTTGTTTGCGCCGTTCTTGATCAGTTCTACCGCATAATATGCCATGGAAGAAGCGTTGACGCGGTCGCGTGCCGTGGGAGAGCCGCCGCGCTGGGTATGTCCGAGGACTGTGACTCTGGGGTCCATGCCGAGGCGTTCCTTGATCATGGATGCGACCTGAGTTGCTGCGCCGCCGTTTCCGACGATCTCATTGTCTGCCGTACCGTCTACCTTTTGCTTTGCGCCTTCCGCCACGATGACCATGAAGTGCGTACGTCCCGCAAGGCGGGCCTCACGGAGTTTTTCGGCGACATCCTTATCGAAGTCCCAGGGGGTCTCGGGGACAAGAACTGCGTTTGCTCCGGTTGCGATGCCGACATATTGCGCAAGATTTCCGGATCTGTGGCCCATGACCTCGATGACGGAGCATCTCTCATGGGACTGCATGGTGTCTCTGACCTTATCGATGGCTTCGACCGCGGTATTGGCCGCCGTGTCGAATCCGATGGAATACTGGGAGCATCCGATATCGTTGTCGATGGTGCCGGGGATTCCGACCACGGAGATCGGGTATTCGCTGGAGAATGCGAGGCAGCCTGCAAAGGTGCCGTCGCCGCCGATGGCGATGATGCTGTCAAGTCCGAGCAGCTCGCAGGTGCTGTAAGCCTTTGCTCTTCCTTCCTTTGTGCGGAACTCATCGCTTCTTGCCGTATAAATAACAGTGCCGCCGCGGTTAATGATATGGGCGACATCCTTGCCTGTCATCAGCGTGAAGTCCGCGTTGATGAGACCGTTCCAGCCGCGCTTGATGCCGACGCACTCGATTCCTTCGTACATGCATGTACGGACAACCGCACGGACAGCCGCGTTCATTCCGGGAGCATCGCCGCCGGAAGTCAAAACACCAATTCTCTTAACCTTGCTAGCCATTGTTTTATCCTCTTATATTCTGAATACTGTAATGATGATTGCCGGGGAACATTCCAAATTCCCTCAATATAATTATAATACGGAATTTCGTAAATTGAACATGAACAGAATGGAAAATGATTGTAAAAGGACAATCCGCTTCGGGAACGCTAATTGCGTTTTTCCGGCAGCCGGATCAGCTCTCCTGCCATTACACCGTCACCGTCTGAACGGGCAGAACGGAGAGAGGGGAGAAATACAGATAGCATCCGATGCCGGTATGCTTCGTACAGGACGAGCCGGCTGACGCCCATGGCGATCCCGGAAAGACAGATGAAAAGGAGATCCCGTTTTCTGTCAAAGTGAAATCTGCCTCCGGATGTCAGGAAAAAGAACGATCAGCAGCACGCTGCCGAGCATGGTGCTCATGTATACAACTTCACAGCCCGTCAGTTCGATATGGCTGGCTACAATGCCGTTGAGGCCGAACAGCAGAAGTGCACAGAGATATTTCAGAAATGCTTTTTTATTCATTTTCCATACTGTTTCTTCTGGTTATTTTTTACATTTGTTGCTTCCGATGACTGGAATATGAGACTACAGCGCCGGCCCGGAGGAATTTTATGCAATACCCGATTCATTTTTTGAAAAAAACAAAATCTTTTTAAAAAATGTATACAATACACCTTGATATTTATCATATTTGGGTACAGAATGTGAACAGGGTGTTTCCAAATTGTTAAGGAGATTTTCTATGTCTAAGATTTTTAACCCTAAAAGTACCCTTCACAAGATACTCACCTACGGTGTGGCACTTGCCATTATCGTACTCTGCTTCATCTTCTGCAAGGGTGAAGCCGCACCCGAATGGGGCTGGCTTATCGTCGGTTTCCTCTTCTATTATGCTATCGTTTCAAGACGAATCCTTGAAACCCTGATCATCGCCGGCTGCATCGGCGTTCTGCTGATGTACGGCAACGGTGCTTTTGTCGACGGCATGGTTGAACAGTTTTACAACATCATGGAAAGCGAGGACTTCGTTTGGATGGTCCTCAACTGCGCCCTCTTCAATGTGTTCATGAAACTGCTTGCCAAAACCGGAAGTGAACATGCTTTCGGCGCCTTCGCAAAGAAATATGCAAAAGACCGCAAGTCCTGCAACCTCATTACATGGCTCATGCAGTTCCCGCTCTTCTTCGATGACTTCCTTCACATCATTGTTCTCGGCCAGACAATGACGCCCATCTATGATGAAGTAGATGCTCCCAGAGAAGACGAAAGCTTCCTGATCCAGACTCTCGGTGAACCGATCCGCGAGCTTGTTCCTTTCACAGGATGGCTCCCCTTCATGTCCGGTCTGTTCATGATCGAAGGAATCGCAAGCGATTCTTCCGAAGCTGTCGCACAGTTCTGCAAGACCATTCCTTTCAACTTCTACTGCTGGATCGCTGAGATCGGTGCTCTTCTCTTTGCTCTCGGCGTCATCCCCAAGCTCGGTGCAAGCAAGCATCCGGACAAGAGCAAATACAAATCTCTCGAGGACATTGCTTCCGATACAGCTGAAGCAGCAGGCGAAGAACCCAAGAAGCGCGGCGGAATTCTTGACTTCATCATCCCGCTCGTCATCTCCGTTCTTCTTTCCTGGTACTTTGACTGGGACCTCATCCCCGCCTGCGTCATCGTCATCCCCGTATTCGCCGTCTACTTCCTCGTCCGCGGACTTCTCCAGCCCAAGGATATCGAGGACAGCATTGTGGAAGGCACAGCTGATCTGACCAACATGTACATTCTGGTCTTCTTCTCCTACATCCTTTCCGGACTGCTCCAGGATATGGGCTTCATCGATTACCTGGTTGAGGTCGCACAGCAGATCGCTGTTCCTCAGCTCCTCCCCTTCGCAGTCTATGCCATCTTCTGCGTAACAGAGGCTGCCATGAGCCTTAACTGGTCCATGATGATGATCGTTTTCCCGGTCATGCTTCCTGTTGCCCTCGGCATCGGCGCCAACGTTCCTCTTACAGCAGCTGCCATCATTTCCGCAGGTGCTTTCGGTCAGAACTGGTGCTTCATCTGCGACTTCTGCTCCATGACAAGCTCCTTCGTCGGTCTGCCTACAGACTATCATGCACGCAACTGCATGAACTACTCTCTGATCTTTGCAGCACTTGCCGGAGTTCTCTTCCTGGTTGGAGGTTTCATTTTCTAAAATGTTAGTTCTCAAGGATTATATTTACGATTTTTCAGACAAGAACAAGCCCGCCGGAGAATGTGAAAACGGTGAGATCGTTCAGTTCGTCACAGAAGACTGCTTCGGCGGTCAGATCAAGTCCGAAAAGGACAGCCACGACAACGTGGACTTCCATCACACCAACCCCGCCACAGGCCCTCTCTTCGTAAAGGGTGCCGAAGTCGGCGATACACTGGCTGTGGATATTCTCGACGTCGAAGTCGCTGATCACGGTGCTGTCTGCACCATTTCCAACTATGGCTGCATGTGGCCCGGATGCGTTCAGAGAACCAAGATCATCCCGATCAAGGATGGTCAGGCTTACTACAACGATACACATTGGCCCGTAGATCCGATGATCGGTGTCATCGGAACCGCAAGCTCCGAGAATGTCCCCAGCGGCATCTCCTTCAACGGCGGCGGCAACATGGACAGCCGTATCATCACCAAGGGCGTTACCGTCTACTTCCCCGTACGCACAGAAGGTGCACTGCTCGCAATGGGCGACCTTCATGCCTCCATGGGTGACGGCGAAGTCTGCGAAACAGGTATCGAAATTGCAGGAAAGGTCACTGTCAGAGTCCGTGTCATCAAGAACTTCAAGCTCAACTGGCCGGTAACAGAGACCAAGGACGAGTGGTATGTCAACACCAACGGCTACACCTGCGACAGAGCAGTCAAGTTCGGCTATGACGAGCTTGCAAGACTCATCATGGATGCTTACGGCTGGGATTATACCGATACCGTCATGTACATCTCTCTGATGGGCCGCATCGGTGCAAACCAGGCCTGCCTCGATCCCGGAACGATCGATAACGAAGGTCCTACCTTCCGCGTCGGCATCGCAAAGGACAAGATCAAGCCCCGCCTCATTCCCTGATCACAGTTCCAGTAAAACAGCGAAGGTACAGACCGGAAACGGTCTGTACCTTCTTTTTTTATGACTGATTTTCGCAGCAGGCTGGATTACTCTTTCAGCAGTCTGTCGATCTTCGGCTGTGCTTTTTTCAGCACGAATCCCATGATCGGGCTGTAGATCACCATGGAGATGACCGTGCCTTCCCTGACGGAGAGGCCGCACTCGAAGACAAATGCGATCAGCAGGCTCAGCGCGACAAACAGAACATCGAAAAGCTGTCTTGTCTTGGCGAAATCCTTTCCGGTCTTCTCTGCAAGTGCCTGACACATTCCCTCAAGAGGAAAGGCAGCGATGCTGCAGGTCATCATGAGGCCGTTGCCGGTAGCGGAAATGATGAAACCCAGGACCGTGATGATCAGCTTTGATGCATAGGAATCCAGCACCAGTCCGCCAAGAAATGTATAGACGATAAAATTGACGACGAATCCGATCAGAAAGCTGACGGCGACCTGAAGGATCATCAGGGGGTCGAATTTTTTCCTCAGCAGCATCTCGATGAGGACCATCGCTATGTTCAGAATGATGGTCAGGGTGCCGATTTTGACCAGCGTAATGTAATTGAGCGCCTGGCTGACTGCTTCCCATGGGTTGACGCCGATGTCGCCCTTGAAGGCAAGAGCGTCGCCGCTGGCACTGATGACGATAAAGACAAGATAAAGCAGGATCCTTTTCCAGTTCTTATTCATAATATTCTCCGGATAGCAGTTTGTTTTCAGTAATTATAGCTCTTCTTTCCCTTTCTGAGAAAGATAAGGCTGAGGACCATGGTCAGTCCCTCGGATACGGCCGGAGCTAGCCATGAAGCCTATGGAATTGATGATAAACATGTACGGGATGATGAGATTCGTGGCGGCAAAGGCCGTTTTCCGGCAAAGTTCGTCAGAAAAAGCCCGTCATCCAGGGAACTGAACAGAGCCTCCAGCACCAGCGTCATGATGGTCGGAAGCGTGAATTTCAGAAGCGTCCCGTATTCAAAGTGATCGGGAAGCTCGATTTTCCTGCTCATTACTTTCCTTCCCAGGTCTCCGGGAAGATCTCGGTATCGACGACCTCGAAACGGTATTTCTGCTTCGCATCCGGATATTTGTTTCTGTCCACTTCGCTGCAGAACATGTCATAGGGTCTCGCACAGGTCTTGTACGGCGGATAAAGTGCCTGATACACCACCAGGCGTTCCCCGTTCTCGGTATGGCTTGCAAAAGCCACGATCCTGTAAAGGTACTGTGCGGAATCGGGGTCGGCATATTCCCGTTTGAAATGCCGCACGATGTCTCCGACTCTGAACCTGCATTCTTCCATCTCTGTATTTCCCTTCCTTTATGACAGGAATTCCCTCCCCAGCGGAGATCCGCCGGAGAGGGAACGGATGATGTGCTTATCTGAGATCAGCCCATGTATTTTTCGAACATCTTCATGTTTCTCATGTCGTGGGTCATAGGATCCTTGTAATATCTCTGATCCGTGATCTCCTGTCCGAAGCAGCCCTTGTAACCATACTTCTGGCAGACCTTGAGATCCTCTTCGAGGTTTCTGCAGCCGTCGCCCCAGATGAGGTGGCCGTAGGGGTTGCCGTCGATGAAGTGCATGTGGACGATCCTGTCGCCGAATGCCTGGAACCACTGCTCCAGTGTCTCGCCTGCGACGCCCATGGCTGTCGTATCGACAAGGATCTTCATGTTATCGGCGCCGATGTCGTTCACGATCTTAACCGCATCTTCGAGGCGGATGACCAGGTTGGATTCCTCGGGACGGAGGCTCTCCATGGCAAGGTCGATGCCGTGTTCCTTTGCGAAAGCCGTAAGGACCTGCATCATTTCGACGCATCTGTCCCAGGCTTCTTCTCTTGTCTCATCAAGATATCCCCAGCCGGAGTTGCACTGCATGATCTTGCAGCCGAGATCGGAAGCCACACGGATTCCGTTTTTGAAATACTCAAGGCTCTTGTTGAACTCCCAGGGCTTCTTTGCTGCGAACTGATACTGATACATGCAGTTCTCGGGTGTAAAGACCTTGGCTTCGAGGCCGCGTGCCTTGATCTTGTCCGATACGGTCTTGACATCCTCATAGCTTACCGCATCCATGAAGAAATGGGGAATTCCGCCCCAGAGCTCGATGCTCTTGAAGCCGGCTCTCTGCTGGGCGTCAAGGAAGTAATCGAGAGAATACCTCATGTAGTGGATGTTCATTCCGCAGACCTGTTCTCTGTCAAGCAGTTTCATTTTTCTACTCCTTTATAAGTGAAATGAAATATTAATAACAGAATCGGTAAATCCCGGCGGGAACCCGCCGTCCGTGCTCTGCCCCGTCTTTCCGGGGAACTGTTTCCTTACTGATTATTATACTTTATTTTTCGTCAATATTGTACAGCGTATGTTACATTACCCGGCGTTTTCCAGTGCTTCCAGGATCCTTGCATAATGCAGGAAACCGGATTCCCCGTTGATCTTCCGGATTTCTTCGAGCGATGCGGTCATGACCCCGATCACTTCCTCTTCCTGTACCTTCACGTCGCAAAGAGAAAAATCCAGTCTGCACCGGTAAATGTCCGCAAAGTAGTTGTCGCCGCTCTCGGCATCCTCGTTCCGGTAAGAATAGATCACCTCCGGAGGACATGCCGTTACGTTGAGGCCCGTCTCCTCCAGGACTTCGCGGCACACGGCCTGAAGAGGTGTTTCGCCGGCTCTGACACCACCGCCCGGGATCTCCCAGGAGCCGGGTGCCCATTTCTTGTCCATGGCCCTTCTTGTGATCAGGAACCTGCCGTCCCTGTCCTCGATCAGTGCCAGGACATAGAGCATGAACTGATCCTTTTTCAGTTTCGTTTTTCTGGGGAGCACCAGTCCGGTACTCTTTCTGCTGATGTCATAGATATCGATATATTCGCTCATGTGATGTTTTCTTTCTCTCTTAAGATACGATGCCGGCGATCTCGTGCAGATCCCGGATTTCATAGGTCGGCCGGATATCGGAGCTGTTTTTCTTTCCGGAAGGATTGTACCAGCAGGTATCCGCGCCGGTATTCCTGCCGCCCAGGATGTCGCTTGTCAGGGAATCGCCGATGATCAGCACTTCCCGCAGGTCCGCAATATGCATCCGGTCGAAGACAAAGTCGAAAAAGGCCTTGTTGGGTTTCTCGATCCCGATCTTTTCGGAAATGAAGATGTCATCGAAGATCCTGTCAAGTCCGGACACGGAAAGCTTCTTTTCCTGTGCCCTGGTCGTGCCGTTGGTCACGGCAGCGATGACGTGCTCCTTTTTCAGTTCCTTCAGCACTTCCGGAGAATCGTCGCAGAATACGATGGTGTCCCCTAGCGCCAGCTGGTAATCCTCGTTGAAGCTCTCCGCCCTGCCCGGATCCAGCCCTTCCGCCGCAAAGAACTCCCGGAACCGCCCGATCAGGATCTGCGGTTTTGTCATCTCGCCCCGTTCCAGCGCCTGCCAGTGCCGGACATTGATGGCGGAATACCGCTCCACCATCTCATCGGTGCATTCGCCGAATCCGTATTTCAGGAAAAGTTTCCGGATGGCCGCCTTCTCC
>R06__coassemble_316_pt1 | contig 18375 bp, 15 predicted proteins | sample R06__metabat2_low_PE_050 | metagenome-assembled genome bin R06 | reverse complement strand
AGATCGGCCACAAATATCAGAAAGACTTTGACACGGCTCTGAACGAGATCGATCAGTGTGTCGGAACAGGCAATTTTTCCAACGAATCGGTGGCCGCCGCCATCGGATGCGTTGCCGCAAATGCCGGACACCCCGAAGGTTCCATCGTCATGGCTGCCAACCTCGGAAACGAATCGGAAGCCATGGCCAGCATCGCCGGTGCCATTACCGGTGCCCTTCATCCGGAAGAACTGGATGCAAAAATGATCGAAACAGTGGAAAAAGTCAACGGTTTTGATTTCAGAGCTATGGCCGAACGCATTGCCATGCTCAATGAAGCCAATAAAAACTATTACGTGATTTATTGATTTTTTGACGGAGGTATCAAATGTACGATCTTTATGACAGAATTCTCGGTTCCCTCGTCGCTGCAGGTATGGGCGACGGAATCGGCGGACCTACGGAAGCAATGAGCCGGGCTGAGATCCTTCAGCGTTTCGGCGGTCCCATCGAAGGCTTTGTTCCCCCGACGGGAAATTTCTACTGTGAAGGAAATGAGACCGGAGAGGTCACAGACGACACATCCCAGCTCGTCGAAGTCGCCAAAGCCGTCATCAAGGCCAACGGTGATCTTACGGTAGAAGACGCTGCGGATGCACTGCTTGCCTGGTCGGAGAACTGGCCCAAGCATTATCCCCGCAATGCCGGTCCTACGATGAGAGAGTGGGTCGTCGATTATAAGAAATATAAGGAAACCGGAATCGGTGAAGGCCCCATTGCCCTTGGCAAAGTCGGCATGAAATACGGCCGCGGCATTTCCAACGGCTGTGCCATGAGAGTATCCCCCGCTGCACTCGTCAACCCGGGCAACCTCGAAAAGACCATTGAAAACACGGTAACGCTTACCAGAGTTTCCCACGGCACCCAGCATGCCATTTCCGGTGCCTGCGCAGTGGCCTGTGCCATTTCGGAAGCCCTCACGGAAAAAGCTGATGTTCACTCCATCCTCAAAGCCGGAATCTACGGATGCAAACGCGGAGAGGAGATCGGCAAGCAGATCGGAAGAGAAGCATACGGACCCAGAGTCCTTCCGAGACTCCTTCGCGGTATCGAAATCGCCTATGCGGCGGATGATCCCTATCAGGCATCCAGGATGCTGGAGGATGAGATCGGCTGCAACGGTGACATCCAGCCTTCCGTCGGCGTCGTTTTCGGCCTCTTTGCTGCCAATGACGGCGACATCCAGAAATGCCTTCTTGCTGCTGCCAACATCGGCGGAGACACCGATACCTTCGGCTGCATCATCGGCATGATCTGCGGCGCTTACAAGGGCTTCTCCACGATTCCGGAAGAGTGGAAGGAAAAGTTTGCCGCGGGAAATCCCAGAATGTTCTCCATGTCGGATGAGGAAATTCCCTTCTCCGTCGACAGAGCTGCCGACATGCAGTTTAAGCCCATGGCAAAAGCCATCTACGAAATCGCCAAGAAGAGAAACTGAATATAAACCACAAAATGCGGGGACCAGCCGGCCCCCGCATATCTGCAATCGGAGATATGTACATTGAAGACCTGTAAACACGATCTTTTCATTCTCTCCATGTCCGTGATCGACAGCATCGTGGAATTCGAGGGAAGTTTCCCCGTCAATGCCGGAGAATGCAGAGATGTACCGAAATTTTCCATGGAACCGGGCGGCGAGGGCAACATGCTGATTGCCTTTACACGCCTCGGGGGCAATGCGATCCCCGTCGGGACCTGCGGTTCCGATTCATACGGTTCTTTCCTGGTCGGAGCGCTCCAGAACGAAGGCATCTGCACAGACGGTCTTTTCCGGGATCCGGATTATAAGTGTGCCGTTTCGACCTGTATCCGCTCGTCGGACGGCAGGCATACCTTTCTTACCTGTGAGCCGAAGCATACTTTCCATCACCAGGAGGAAGCGTTTCAGTTTCTTGATACCTGCAGAGCATTATATCTGACCGGATACAATCTCTACAGCAAACAGCTGGTATTCGGTTCTTTCGGATATGAGCTGGTAAAACACGCCTGCGAAAACGGCATCAAAGTCATCTTCGATACCGGCCCCCTTCTTGCAAGGATCGATCCGGCAGATCTGGAATTTGTCCTGAGCCATGCTTCCGTCCTCGCCATGAACGATGAAGAGGCGGAACTGATCACAGGCAGACCGGACCCGGAGCAGAATGCCCTTGCTCTTTCCGCCAGATATGAAGGTATCATCATCGTGAAAGCGGGCAGAAAAGGTGCCTTTATCGCACAGAATGGCGAAGGAAACTGGCACAGGGGTTTCCCTGTGGAAACGGTAGATACCATGGGCTGCGGTGACTGTTTCCTTGCGGGTTTCTCCTTCGGATACCTGAACGGCTGGTCTCTGGATGACTGTGCCTCTCTCGCCAATGCAGAAGGCGCCGTCAAAGCTTCCAAAAAAGGAACCGGAACCAAGGTCCCTTACAAGGCAGAGATCGAGAAACTTCTCGAAGCAAACGGATATGATTTTCCTGAGCTGAAAAACTGACTACATATCCTTAAACAGAATAAAAACCTTAAAAGCAGCAGGCATCGAGATGCCTGCTGCTTTGCTGATATAGAGAACTTTCAGCCGAAAGTTTCAAGAACGCTCTGTTCGATTTTTCCTGCGGTAAGGCCGAAATATTCGAGAACATCCCGGGCCTTTCCGGAAGTGCCATAGGTGTCCTGAAGACCGATCCTCGTGAATTTGAACTTGTCGACGCCGCAGAGAACTTCGGCGACGGCAGAGCCGAGGCCGCCGATCACACTGTGATCTTCGATCGTAATGACATTTTTAGTCTGCAGTGCGTATTTCAGGATCGTTTCCTTGTCGATCGGCTTGATGGTATGGACGTCGACAACGGCAATGTCCTTTCCGTCCGCTTCCATTTTTTCCGCTGCCTCAAGCGCTGCAGCTACAGGGAAACCGGAAACAAAAATGACCGCATCCGTTCCTTCTTTTAAAACAACCGCTTTTCCGATTTCAAACGGATGTTCCGGAAGTACGGAGGACTTCTCACGGGCAAATCTGAGATAGACCGGTCCGTTCATCTCTGCTGCGGCAAATACAGCCTGGCGTGCCTCCGTTGCATCGGAAGGACAGATGCCCGTCATGCCCGGTATCTCCCTCATGAGAGCAACGTCTTCGAACGACTGATGGGAAGCTCCGTCTTCACCAACGGTGACACCGCCGTGGGTACAGGCAATTTTGACATTCAGATGGGGATAACCGATCGAGTTCCTTATGATTTCAAAGGCTCTTCCGGTTCCGAATACAGCGAATGTACTGCAGAAAGGAATTTTTCCTACTGCCGACAATCCTGCTCCGATTGCCATCAAATCAGCTTCTGCGATGCCGCAGTTGATAAATCTGTCCGGATAAACCGCCGAAAACTTATTGGTCTGAGTAGCGTTTGACAGGTCGGCGTCCAGTACGACCACGTCTTTGTTGACGGCACCAAGTTCGACAAGAGTTTCTCCATATGCCACTCGAGTTGCTTTCATTTCGCTCATGCTCTTGCCTCCTCGATTTCCTTAAGTGCGGTTTCCAGCTGTTCCGCATTTGGAGCCTTACCGTGCCATCCGACCTGATCTTCCATGAAGGAAACTCCCTTGCCCTTTATGGTGTGAAGGATGATCGCTCTCGGCTTTTCTTTTTCGTTGCCTTTATCCAGTGCTTCGCATACCTGTGCGATATCGTTTCCGTCTTCCACTTCATCCACAGAGTATCCGAAGGCTTCCAGCTTTGCTCTGAGATTGCCGAGAGACATGACCTCATCATTGCTGCCATCGATCTGGAGTCTGTTATTGTCAATCAGTACCGTAAGATTATCGAGTTTATAATGAGCGGCAGCCATGGAGGCTTCCCATATGATTCCTTCCTGAAGCTCACCGTCTCCGCACATCGCGTATACCCTGGAACCGCTCTGTTCCATTTTAAGGCCAATGGCCATTCCTACAGCCTGAGCAAGCCCCTGTCCCAGAGAACCGGAAGTGGCATCGACGCCGGGAATATGCTTGGAATCGGGATGTCCCTGAAGCATGGCGCCCAGCTGTCTGAGGTGGGAAAGTTCCTCTTTGGGGAAATATCCCTTTTCGGCAAGAACCGCATAATAGGCCGGTGCGCTGTGTCCTTTGGAAAGGATGAACCTGTCTCTCTTCTCCCACTTAGGATTCCGGGGATCCACATTCATTGTGTGAAAATAAAGCGCCACAAGACCTTCGGTGGCTGAGAGAGCTCCTCCTGTATGACCGCTGGCCGCTTTTGAAATGGCCTTTAATGTATCTTCTCTTACGTCACAGCAGATACTCTTTAGTTCTTTCATATCCATTTCAGTTCCTCCCGATTATTCAAGTGAAGCAAGCGCTTCTGCATCAACGCTGCTGCCTGTTCTGGCAAGCAGTTCCTTGATCTCACTGAGATACGGAAGTGAAGGGCCGGCTCCCTTTCTGGAAACCGTTATGGAAGCTGCATGACTTGCAAAAGTGAGGGCATCGTTCCATTCCATTCCTGCCGCAACCGCTGTGCAGAAAGCACCTACAAAGCTGTCTCCCGCTGCCGTAGGATCAACAGCCGTCGTCTTGACACAGGGAACTTGCACAAATTTCTCCCTGTTGCCTATCACAGCTCCCTGACTTCCCATGGTGATGATAACGTTTTCGACACCTTTATCGCACAGCGCTCTGCAGGCTTCCCTGGCGTCTTCAACCGTTTCCACCTTGATTCCCGTCATGTCGGATGCTTCATGCTCATTCGGAGAAATATAGGTCAGATTCGCCAGGAAACTGTCAGAAAGAGGAGCTGAAGGTGCAGAGTTCAGCATCACGGGAACTCCTGCATCATGAGCATATTTCGCTACCAGTTCATTGGCATCCATGTTGATTTCGAGCTGCAGGATCACCATGTCATAGTTTCTGATCTCTTCCTTAAGGAAGCTCAGTTCTTCTTCAGTGAAAGTCACCTGCGCACCGGAAACGACAATGATCCTGTTTCTGGTACCGCCCTCCCTGTTTTCAAGTTCAATGCAGGCGCAGCCCGTCGGCTCTGTATCCGAGAAAAGCATTTTTGATGTGTCTATACCGTCGGATTTCAGGATGGCAATCAGCTGTTCCGCGTTGGAGTCATGCCCCATTTTTCCAAGGAAAGTAACATCGGCGCCGGCTTTTGCTGCCTGTCTTGCCTGATTTGCACCTTTGCCTCCCTGAGCGGTAGAAAAGGCAGTGCCCATGATGGTCTCGCCTTCTTTTACAAACCGTTCGGCTTCAAAAGTGAAGTCCATATTGCAGCTGCCCACAACAAGGATTCGTGGTTTTCTCATGCTTTGACCCTCCTGATATGAATAAAAATGATAATCAGCTTGTAAACTGTTCCTTATAGTCGTATTTCACCTTGATTCGGTCATTGATCTCGGTTTCTCCTTTTATAAGAGAAAGTGTTTTCAATGCAAGTTCCTCGGTGGACAGATCCTCATATCCCGCAACATCGCTGTAAAGCCTGTTATTGAAGGTATCTCCCCAATACGACGGCATTTTTTCCTTTCCGAGTCTGCATCCGGCAATGCAGCCGACGATAGCCGTTGTTGAGTCGGTATCAAATCCGGCAGTAACGCTGTTTCCGATTGCCGCTGAGAAATCCCCTTCGGAATAGAGAAGAGAAAGTACCAGTATAACGGCGTTCGGTATCGTGTGACACCAGTCAAACAGATTGTTTTCATCGTATTCGGAATGAAGTTTATCGAGAGCCTCGTCATATGTCATTCCGGCTCTGTAATCGGCAACCGCCTTTACCAGTGCTTCATAGAGACGTGATCTCTTTGGAACAGCCATCATGCCTGCTCTGACGATTTCTTCAATGTTTGCTCCGGTCATGGCCTTGGCAATCATGACGGAGGCCATGATCTCACCGTATATACCGTTTCTGGTATGGGAAACGCAGGCATCCCTGAATGCCATGTCGGCCGCATCCCGCATCTTTCCGGGATTGACCATGCCAATCGTGGCGGATCTAATCAAAGCTCCAATCCATTCCCTGCATGGATTCTTGATACGTGCACTGTCCGGAGCCAGTATGCCATTGCTGGCATTCTGATATGCGGCTCTCTCTGCCGTATAAGTCTTTGAATTCGGAAGCCAGATGAGCCATGAAAAAAGGACGTCATTGGGCTCAAAATTGACCCCGTAGGTTTCCAGCACCTTCAGATTCAGTACGCTGTAGTTTGTATCGTCATCGGCAGCTGCCGCATTTCCGTCACATTCATCGATCCAGGGCTGTTCCGGAATATTTGTTTTCAGTCCGAGTTTTTTGATAAGTTCGGGTGTAAAATCGCCGCAGGCCTCATACTTCCGCATAGGATAGTTGTCTGTTGCTTCGCACATTTCGCGGATTGCCGCTCTCTTCATGAATTCGATGGGTTTTCCCAGCATGCATCCTGCAATATTTCCGGTCCATCCGCCGATCAGTCTGTCCAGAAGCTCTTCTCTTGATAGCTCCGGTACGGAATTGTCGAGTTTTTCTATTTCTGACTCCGATACGATTCCATCATAATCGGATGGTTCCACATATTTATAATCTGCTTTGACGGGAGCGGCATCGAGGATCTTTCCCATATGTTCTGCAGGCTCCATCCAGCGCCGGACCTCGTCCGCATCACTAGAATTAAATTTCTCATGAAGAAACCTGCATCCTTCTTCAAAGGCATCTACTTCTCTGCCTTCGTCCCTGGCCTGCATCCACTCATAGTAAACACGGGCAAGATAACTTCCAAACGGGTCTTTCATCAGGAAATGCTTCATGGCGGTATCCCTTTCTGTAGACGGATTATTTTACCAGCAGCTGAACGACTTCACGGGGAGCAATGGTAAACTCGATTCCGTTACCGGCGAGTTTTACCTCACTCTCTCCGAGAACACAGTCGGCAGACGTGCAGTCCATTTTGAGAGCGACGGTTTTCATTTCGTCCGAATCATTGTAGAAAGAATAGATGGCAGTCTTCCCTGCATCATCCGGGAACTTGTTGCAGTATACATCTTCCGTAAACGTCGGATAGGCGGGAGTCGGTCTGCTGCCTCTGAAGCAGCTGATATATTTAAGGTAGCATTTTTTCCACCTGGCGATCCGTTTCTTCTGTTCGGTCGTATAGGGAATCCACCTTCCGAAGATATCCTGCCAGATGACGATCGGTGCTCCTCCGAATTCGCATCGTTTGATCATGACATCTTTCTGTTCGCTTCTGAGCCACCTGTCATTGACCGGTGCAACATGCTCCGGAAGAAGGAATCTGAGAATATCGGATTCCGGCATCGGGTCCAGACTCCAGGTTTCATCCCATGATGTAGTGATAAACTCTGTGGGATGCTTATTGGCGGGATGTGACTGCGTCGTAAGAACAATCCCGGGTCTTATCGCATCCAGCTTTTTGCGGAACGAATAAGGAACTTCCGCAAGCGTATCAAGCTGGAATCCGTCGGCATCCGTATCCTTTATGATCTGTGCAAAGCGGTCCCCCATTTCGTCCTGGGACATGAAAGACTGCTGGTCCCACGGAATATATGGCATGAAGACCTTGATGCCGGCCTCATGGAACTGTGTGACCATATCTCTCAGTGCTTCCCGTCCCCCGGAGAAATTATCATAGAAATCCCACTGGCTCTTCGTATCGACGCCAAGCCTCGGGTACATGTTCCATACGGTAACTGTATCGTAGCCTCCGTATTCCTTTCCCTGTTCGATAAGCCCGGCAACATCAACCTTGCCTTCCTTGAAATTCATGCCCTCTTCGCCAAAAAGGAAGGTGAAGTTATTTACCACACAGCTGTCAAACCAGCGGAGGTCTTTTTTCTGATATTCACTGAATTCGTATTTTGAGCGCCAGGAATCCCTGTAACGGCCGAAAGCCTCCTGCCAGCCGCCGGAAATTCCTGTGATCTTAAGTTCTATCGTATCGTTAAAGGAAGCATCCGGGCATATGAATGCACGGTGGTTCCTGAGTTCTTCTTCGTTATGAATCTCTCTTAAAGCTCTGTTCTGATTCTGGGCTGCGCCGACACTTCCGAGATCGCTTTCGGTCGGGAAATCGACGACATATCCGTTCTTTTCCTCCGAATCACAGATGACAAGAGGAGGCAGAATATCGCTCGTTGAGAAATTGTTGCCCAGCGCGACTACATCGCCGCCGTTTCTGGATGAGACCAGATGAGCAGGATAATATTTCTTTTCCCCTGGCCCGATGGAAAGAGAAGCCAGAAGGGGAAGGTGCAGATAGACAACAGTCGGGACTCCTGTTTTGAAATCGTCCCATACCTGATAAAGGACCGAAATGGAGTCCTTCAGGTCACTGATGAAATGCAGACGCACTTTCATCTGCTCCTCATCAGAAGAGCAGATGAAAGTAACAAGTTCCTCAGTTTCATCTTTCAGTACAGAAACTGAGTCAAGGCTGAAATCGCGGCTGGTAAGTCTGCGGCCATGAGCTTCAAGCACAAAGGCTTCAAACGGACCGCTGGTCTTCCCGCCGTTGAGGTTTTTAAAACTGTCTATGCTGATTCCGCTGCCGTAGGATATTACTGTTTCCAGAGCTTCATTGCTCAATGTCACTGTTTTTTTCATTTCATTATGTGTGATCATTTTTACCTCCGGCTGCTTCAGCAGCATATTCATTTATTTGACCAGGATCTGAAGTGTCTCATGACTTCCGACAGTGAAATTTTTCAGTGCCTCACCGCTGAATTCCACCCTGCTGTCACCGAGAATGACCTCTGCGCTCTGAACATTTCTTCTTGCCGGCAGTGAAGTGACAGTGACGTCATGATCGCCGTCGTTGTAGAAGGAATAAATTTCATTCCTGCCTTCATCGTCACAGAAAATATTGCAGTACAGGTCATCATGGAAAGTCGGATAAAGAGGAATCGGTTTAGAACCAAGATATACGTCCTTATGAGCCAGATAGACCTTTTTCCAGTTTTTGATTCTTTCCTTCTGTTCCGGAATAAAGGGCATCCAACGGCCGAAAATATCCTGCCAGATAACAATGGAAGCGCCGCCGAATTCGCAGCGTTTGATGAACTTCCACTTGTCTTCCAGTCTTAGCCATCTTCCGAGCACCGGAGCAATATGTTCCGGACAGAGGAACCTCAGGACATCGACTTCGGGCATGGGATCATTTCTCCAGAACTCATCCCAGGAAGAGGTGAGATACTCGAGAGGATGCTTCTTTCCTGGATGATGCTGCGCCTGCAGCACGACACCGGGCCTTAACGCATCCACCTTGCCTCTGAATGTCTCAGGAAGTTCAACGCAGGTATCCAGCTGCCAGCCGTCACCGTCGAGATCGTAGGTGATCTTGGCAAACTCATCACCCATCTGATCATCGTTCATATCGGAATGCTTGTCCCACGGAATATAGGGCAGCAGAACCTTAACGCCGTATTTGTGGAACTCATCGACCATTTCTCTCAGGGCTTTTCGTCCGCCGGGATAATCATCATAGAATTCCCACTCCGATTTGCAGTCAACACCGAGCCTCGGATACATGTTCCAGAAGCAGACGGTATCGTATCCGCCGAATTCCTTTCCCTGTTTTACCAGGCCTTCCACATCACATTTCTGAAGAGTTCTGTTCATTCCCTCTTCACCATACATGAAGAAGAAATTGTTGACCACGGTATCTCGGAGCCACTGAAGATCGGGTCTTCTGTATTCCGCGAAATCATATCTTGCTCTCCAGACATCACGATAGCGGTCAAACGCCTCAGGCCATCCGTTCTTGAGGCCGGTAAACTTCAGTTCTACACAGTCATTGAAGGACGGATCCGGATTGATCTCAACATTATGATTTTTAAGGCCGTCATAGCTTGCTATTGTCGTGAGGATCTTATTGACATTCTGTGTAGCTCCGGTATCGGAAAGGTCACTTTCCGTCGGGAACTCTATGCTGTAGCCGAATTTATCGTTCCTGTCGGTAAAGACAAGAGGAAGAAGAACGTCGGAGCTGTAAAAGCTTTCCCTCATGGGAATGATGACATTAGTACCCTTCTTTGCTTTGACGCTCATGGAAGGATAATAGATTCTCTCATTTTCACCGCAGTCGATATCGCAGAGAATCGGCATGTGCAGTTTTACCACACTGGGTGCCCCGAATTTGTAATCATCCCAGAACTGATACAGAAGGCTGATGGAATCCTTCAGATCATTGATGAAAGAAAGACGGGCTTTGAACTGTTCTTTTGCAGAAACCGCAAGGAACTGCACCACTTCTTCTGCCTCATCGGACAGAATGCTGCACTGGACTTCAAAGTCTTTGCTTGTAAGCCTGAATCCATGCATCTCGAGTTCGAAAGCCTCAAATTCCTTATTTTCAACAGAATCTGAGAAAGAATTTATAAGTTTCTTAATCGTTATGCCGCTGCTGTAATCGATTTCGAACTTCAGAGTGTTGTTGGAGATGATTACTTTTCTTTCGATGTTATTGTGGGTGATCATTTATTTGACCTCCCTGACACATCTGAAACCAGCTGTTTCGTATCTGTCCATTCCTCCGCCGAGAAGATGTACTTTAAGATGGGCATCGTTCTTGATAGCGCCTTTTTCCGCATGCCAGTAGTTGGGAGCAGAGTAATAGGAACCGCCTCTGAGGCAGATAAAACGGTGATCGTGATGATGGTCAGCCGCTGCGTCGCAGTATACTTCAGATGTAAATTCCCATACATTGCCGCACATGTTGTAAAGGCCGAAAGGAGATACTCCTTCAGGAAGAGCGTTTACCGGCAAAATTTTATCGCCAAAGACATTGCATTTGGAATAATCCTTCTCATTTCCCCAGGGATACGCCAGATGCTTGGGACCTGCCGCAAGGTACTGCCATTCCTGCTGTGTGGGAAGTCTCATTCCATAAAACGCCGCATAAGCTTTTGCATCTTCCACGCTGATATTAGTGACCGGAAGATCCTCATCTTCGGGCAGATATTTGCCATTCCCCCAGTGTTTGAGGAATCCGGCCGGATTTTCCGGATGATACCCGCTTTCCTTAATGAATTCGTAATACATTCCGTTTGTGACACAGTATTTCTGTGCTTCGATAGGTCCGATTTCAACCTGAATCGGACCGTGTTCACACTGACAGTCACCTTCCATTATTCTGTGCACACAGCGGTATATATAGGATGCTTTCTCAACACGGACATATTCCTGCTTGATCATAAAGAATAACCTCCAGATAACTCAGACTGTTTCGCCTATGTCGGCTTTACCCTTGAACTTCTTGAGTCCGGAAACAATAAGAAGAACAAGGACCATTAAATAAGGGATCATATTGACAAGCTGGCTGGGGATATTGTAAGAGGTGAGCAGCAACGATACGGAACTTGCATAGCCGAACATCATTGCCACAAGCATCGTCTTAAGAGGATTGCCCTTGCCGACCAGGATTGCAGTCAGGCAGAGGAATCCGCGTCCTGCCGTCATGTTTTCGGAGAACAGAGACATTCCGCAGAGAGGCATATAGGAACCTGCAGCGCCCATCATTGCACCCATGATAAGCAGGCAGATCCAGCGGTATTTTCGGACATTGATTCCGGCAGCCTGAGCAGCATCCGGGTTAATGCCGACACCCTGGAGTCTGAGTCCGAAAGGCGTTTTATACATGACGACCCAGCCAATGAAGGCAATTACGTATGCAACGTAAACCATTGCAATGTTTCCGTTGAAGATTTCATTCAGCACTTCATTGTTTTCAAATATCTTGAATTTGACTGTTTCATAGGAAACAATAAGCGGGCTGTTAAACTGTCCTCTGGTGTCCCAGACAATTACCAGGAGAAGCGTCGTAAGAGCCCATGAGGCGTTATTGTATGCAATGGAAACGATCATGGGATTGCAGTTAAGGTGATAGCAAAGCACGCCGTAAATAACGCCGAGTACAATGCCGGATAATGCGGCAATAATCGTTCCGAGGAACGGACTGCCGGTCAGATAGCTTCCGTACGCTCCGAAAAAGCATCCCGTGAGCATAAAGCACTCATAAGCGATATTTCCGGTGCTTGTTTTCTCGTTGAAACAGCCTCCTGTCGATCCTATGATAAGCGGGCAGGAAAGTCTGAGCGCTGCTCCTATTGCAACAGGGCTCAATACTATTGAAAGTATTTCATTAAATCCCATTTTTTACTCCTTTCCCTCTTTGGCAGTTTCTGCATCAAGGGCTTTCTTTGCTGCTTCTTTAGCTTTCTTTTCCTTGATGCCCTTGACTATTCCTTCATAGTCGATTGCTACCAGCATTACGAAAATCATCTGCATAAGATTGACCGTAAGTCTGTTGAGAGAGGTGCCTCTTTCCATGTTCATAGCTCCGGATTTAAGAGCACCCCAGACAACTGCGACAGGAATGAGTGCCAACGGATTTCCGTTGCAGATATTGGAAAGCATATTGCCTTCCCAGCCCATTGTAGTGGAGAAGGATGTGACATATCTGTAATAACCGCCAGTGACCTCAACACCGCCTGCAAGTCCGGCAATAAAACCGGAAATAATAAAGATCATAATGAAAGATTTCTTTACATCTACGCCGCCTGTCTTTGCAAACTTGAGATTTTCTCCGACCTGCTTAAGTTCATAACCAGCGATCGTGTACTTGAAAAGCGCGTGCACGGCAAGACATACGACAAGTCCAATAAGATATCCGGTCTTCAAAGACGTTCCTTTCACAAGGGTCGTCAGCTTTGCGGTATCCAGAATATTATCGGTCTGAATCGTAAGCTTGGTCTGTCCTGAAGCCAGAACGATCTGAAGTGTAATAAAGTCGCACATGAGCGTTGCGACGAAGTTCATCATCATTGTCGAAACATACTCATCGATTGCCAGGTACAGTCTTAAGAATGCAGGTATAAGGACCCAGACGACACCTGCAAGTCCTGCTGCCAGACAGCATACAATGGCGTGAATGTGGGAAGGCATCGGAATAAGACCAACTAAAGCGGCTGTCAAAGCACCACAATAAAGCTGACCTTCAAGTCCAAGGTTGATGACTCCGGATTTTGTTGCAATGATTGCGGCAGCACCGGTCAGCATGCAGGGTGTAGCCCATCTGAGCGTATTGCCGATGGATACCTTGCCGCCGAAAGCTCCCTCCAGGATCAGCCAGGCAGCGTTTAAGGGATTCTCTCCCTGAAGTGCGACCATTACGGCACCAAAAATGATTACTCCTATGAAAGAAGTCAGATAGCGAAGGACACTGATTTTCTTGTCGGGAGTAAAGAATTTACGAACCTTGCGGTCAAAATCCTTTTGAACGTTTTTCTCGCTCATTCTGCTTTACCTCCCAACATAATAAGACCGATTTCCTTATCTGTAAGTTCGCCGTACTTGCCTGCATCATACAGTTCGCCGTTATAAATGACATTGATCCTGTCTGAAAGCTGCATTACCTCGTTCAGTTCATGGCTTACAAGAAGAATTGCTTTTCCTGATTTTGCGATTTCAAGAAGTTTCGCCCACACGAATTCGATTGCACCGACATCGATGCCGCGGGTAGGATCTTCTACGATCAGAAGTTTGTTATCCTGAATGGCTTCACGTCCGACAATCAGTTTCTGGATATTTCCGCCGGAAAGGCTTCTCAGGTTGTCATTGACCGTCTGGGCTTTCACGCCGAACTCGTGAATGACACGTTCGGAAAACTGATTGACTTCCTCTCTGTCGAGGAGAACTTTGCTCTTAAAACCGTGCGCAACATGGTAGCCCATAATGCAGTTTTCCCACAAAGTTGCCTTGCCATTTCCGCCCGCTCCGAGACGATCCTGCGGTACATATCCGATGCCCATGCATCTTCTTTCTCTGGAGTCTGCTTTGGTAATGTCCTGGCCGCAGAATGTAATCTTTGCACCCGGTTCCGGATCACGGGCACCGAATACTGCTTCCACGAGCTGCTGCTGACCGGAGCCGGCAACGCCCGCTATTCCCAATATTTCGCCGGCACGGATTTCAAAATTAAGATTCTTGGCTCTGAGAATGCCTTCCTTATCCTTTACACTGCAGTTTTCCACTTTAAGGATGACTTCTCCGGGTTCCATGCAGACCTTGTTTGCTTCAAGCATGACCTCACGTCCAACCATGAGGTTGGCAAGTTCATTCTCGGTTACATCACTGGGTTTTACATTGCCTGTAACCTTGCCCAATCTGAGCACGGTGATATCATCTGCAATTGCAAAAACCTCTTTGAGTTTATGGGTGATGATAATGACTGTTTTACCTTTTGCCGTAAGGAACCTTATAGCCTCAAACAGACCCTCAATACCCTGAGGCGTAAGGACTGATGTAGGCTCATCAAGAATGATGATATCAGCTCCCTTATAGAGCACCTTTACTATTTCCACCTGCTGCAGCATGGATACTGGCAGATCATTTACTTTTTCATCGAGGGGAATATTGAAGTGATATTTTGTGCAGATATCTTCAACTTTTGCTCTGGACTTTTTTCTGTTTATAAAGGGACCGGTAGTCTCCTCAAAGCCCATGATGATGTTTTCCAGGACAGTCATATCATGGAACTGCATGAATTCCTGATAGACCATTCCGATACCATGCTTAGCGGCATCCAGTGAGTTGTTAAATTTCACCGTTTCCCCGTTAAGAATGATTTCTCCGTAATCTGGTTTATAAATACCGGAAAGAATATTCATGAGGGTGCTCTTTCCTGCACCGTTTTCTCCAATGAGAGCATGAACAGAACCGCGTTTTACTTTGAGGTTCACATTGTCGTTGGCAACAAGGGAGCCAAAGGTTTTGCGGATATTTCGCATCTCAAGGACATAATCTGTGTTCTGATTGCTCATCTCTGCCTCTTCGTTCCTAAACTAATTTAAAATCATAGGGGAGCTCCTAGTGGGCTCCCCTATAAATTCAAGATAAAGCTACAGGTTTATTCGCCTTCCTGGTCGAAGTTTGTTTCTCTCCAGTCTTCGTATCCGTTTGCAAATACGTCGACTTTACCGGAAATGATGTCATCCTTAAGCTGTACGACTGCATCTGCAAGACCGTCTTTAAGATTATCAAGGTCAACATCAGCATAAGCTGCACCGCCATCGGCAAGGTTGTATTCCTTTGCTCTGCCGATGTCTTCGCCATCCATGATGGAATGAGCTGACTGATAAACAGCAATGTTCATAGACTTAACTGCAGACCAGAAGACGCAAGGATCAATATCACCCTGCCAGTCATCAACGCCGATGCACTTGATTTCAAGGTCGGAGCATGCCTGGATAACGCCGTATCCGGAAATATATGCTGCCTGGATGCAGACATCGATGTCCTTGTGTGTGCTTACAAGCTGCTTTGTGGCTTCATAGCCGAGTGTTGTATCTGTCCATGTGTTTGTCTTTGCCATGTAAACTGTTGCATTTGTGCCGCAGTTTGCGTTTGCGTAGTCAACACCTGCATAGTAACCATATTCAAAACGATCCATGATTGCGGAGTCCATAGGAAGCATAAGACCTATAGCTCCGGTTTCTGTTGTGTTTGCAGCTACGTAACCTGCAATAAAGCAAGCTTCAAAGGGGTCGATTGTAACAGCGCATGTGTTTTCATAGTCTGTCTTTTCATATGTATCAAGGAAGACAAACCATGTATCGGGATGAGTCTCACGAACTTCATCCATCAGGTTCTTGCACTCTGTCATAACATCGTCGCCCTGTGTATAGATGATGTCATAATCTTCATCAACCATTGCGCGGACCTGCTCAGTGATTTCGCCGGTTTCCTGTGTTTCGATGCACTTTACTTCCCAGCCTTCTTCTTCAAGATCCTCAAGTCCGGACCAGATAAGGTCTGTAAACTCGTTGCCGCGGGGAGTAGATGTGATAAGGCATGCTTTCCATGTCTTGTTCTCTTCTTCTTTAGATCCGCAGGCGGTGAGCATGGCCATGCAGACTACCAAAAGAGACAGAACTGCTAGAATTTTTTTCATTTGCTTCTCTCCTTAGTATTTTTAAACAGATTTTATTTAAACAGCAAACGCCGTTTAAGTACTAAAATTACACGGTTCCTCTCATTACAAGTTCATAATCGATCTTTTTCGTAAAAAGAGGTGTGCCGTATTCAATATTGTCAATCAACATTTTTGCAGCTTCGCTTCCAATCCTGTATGCAGGCTGATTGACCGTTGAAAGTGCCGGGCTCAGACATTGTGCAAGATAGATATCATCAAAACCCATAACCTTGATCTGATCGGGTACTCTGATATTGTTTTCCTTGAGAAAACTCAGGACACCTGCCGCAATGAGATCGTTTCCGCATACAACACCATCAACTGAATTTTCATCGAGGATGATTCGGATTCCTTCATATCCTGTCGGATAATCGTATTTTTCTCTGTAAACAAGGCTTTCGTTCAGCATCAGCTGATTATCCAAAAGCGCCTGCTTATAACCGATATATCTGTCATTATCCTCATTTTTATAATAAGCAGATATGAAAGCGATTTTCCTGCACCCGGCTTTTATAAGCTCGCAGGTGGAATCATAGATTCCTTTGATGGTATCTACATAAACCTGGCCAAATCCATAATCACCGGCCTCAATTTCACGGTCAACAACAACAATCGGAAGATCGATCTGTTTACATGAATCGAGATTGTTTCCTTTCAGTGCCTTAACAAAACAGATACCCGCCACAAGATGGGATGCCATGTTTCTAATCAGTGTTTTTTCCACATCGGGTTCATCGTTTGTATTTCCGATGATTACTCCGTATCCGTACTGTTTCGCAGTATCTTCAAGCCCTTTAACGATGGAAGGAAAATACGGGTTCGTGATATCCGGCAATACAAATCCCAAAATTTTACTTCTGCTTGTTTTAAGACCCTTGGCTACAGCATTTGGTACGTATCAGTATTCATTTACAAGGTACTGGATCTTTTTTCTGGTCTCGTCGCTGATGTGCTGATCACAGCCATTAATTACTTTGGAAACGGTTGCCACAGAAACTCCAGCGGCTTTGGCAATCTCAGACATTTTCATTAGACTAACCCGAGTAAACGTTTACCTATAACTGGAAAACAGAAGATCTCAAAAATTTAATAATTTGAGTAAACGTTTACCTATTATATTTTTAATCGTTCGTCCAAGTCATTACACTCTTGCCGAACGATTTCATTGGTTGAATTATACCTCTCGATATTTACGTTAATCTATTGTTAATAATTCCAACATTTCATTAATAATTTTGTCATTTTACCCAATAATATTCTTTGATGATTTGAAATATTGTGAGATTTTCATGTTTAATTCTATACTATATAAAAATAGTCTTTTAAAAAATGATCATTCTTATCATCGGAGTAATACAAAATATGGAAAGAAAAAATAAGATTCTGTCACTGCTTGCCGTTATTGCAGGAAACGTTCTTTATGCCTTGACCGTTGCTGTATTCCTTCTCCCCACCGGCCTTATTACCGGCGGAACCACGGGAATTGCACTAGCATTTAATGTCATTACCGGCTTCGATATTTCGATTTTTGTTTTTATCTTTAATTTATTAATGCTTATTTTAGGTTATTTTTGTCTCGGCAAAAAATTTGCTATGACGACCGTCTTAAGTTCGTTTGTATATCCTGTCGCATTAGGTATCTTCCAAAAGATGCTTGGCACTTTCGTCCTGACAGACGATATTTTTCTGTGCACGATTTTTACAGGACTCGGCATCGGTTTGTCGCTTGGGATTGTAATTCGGACAGGTGCATCCACCGGCGGAATGGATATTCCCCCTCTTGTGCTTCAGAAGTATTTTCACATACCCGTATCAATCACCATGTACTTATTCGATTTTGGAATTCTTTTGCTGCAGTCGTGGTACAACCAAGCAGAAAATGTTCTCTACGGAATCATTCTTGTTATTATTTATACCCTCGTTCTGGATAAAGTTCTAATCATTGGAACCGACCGGATCCAGGTGAAAATAGTAAGTGAAAAGCATGAGCTAATACGTCAGGCAATCCTAACAAAACTTGACAGAGGAGTGACAATGCTTGAAGGAAATACCGGATATTTAAATAAAGAAACACAGATCGTTTTAACAGTAATATCCAACCGCGAACTTCATACCATTGAAAGTCTGATATATACAATCGATCCTGAAGCTTTTACCATCATTTCTAAGATCAGTGAAGTACGAGGCCGCGGTTTCACATTGGTTAAACGTTATAAATAGTCTTCAAAAGTGTACTCATATAAATTAAAAAAAACATATATTGAACTTCATCAAAGTGCAGTTACGGCTCTGCACGTTCAATAAAGCAACATATGCTTTAATAATTGTAAATTGGAATTTGTTTTAATTACAAGTCACAGTTTAAAAATATGACCCGATTCATAAGAAAAAGGCTTCA
>R06__coassemble_306_pt1 | contig 18640 bp, 17 predicted proteins | sample R06__metabat2_low_PE_050 | metagenome-assembled genome bin R06 | reverse complement strand
TAAGGATTGAAGCTTGCGCTTACAAAAGTATTCAATGATTACGGTAAAAAGCTTTCCATCATCAAGTAATGCGATGAACCTCTGAAAGGTGAAGACGTAAGAGAAGGTCTTGCAGCAGTCATAAGCATCAAGCTTCAGGAAGCCCAGTTTGAAGGACAGACAAAGGGAAAACTCGGAAATCCTGAAATGAAGGGAATCGTAAACAGCCTGGTCACAGAAAAGCTGGGAGAATATTTTGAGGAAAATCCTGCCGTTGCGAAAGCAATCATGGAAAAAGCACTTCTTGCGTCCCGGGCAAGAGAAGCAGCAAGAAAGGCAAGAGATCTTACAAGAAGAAAGACGGCTCTTGATTCCGCAACACTCCCCGGAAAACTGGCAGACTGTTCCTCCAGAGATACCAGCATGACGGAAATCTATATCGTCGAGGGAGATTCCGCTGGAGGATCCGCAAAGGAAGGAAGAGACAGAAGATTCCAGGCAATTCTTCCCCTCTGGGGAAAAATGCTGAACGTCGAAAAGGCAAGAATCGACAAAGTATACGGCAATGATAAGCTCATGCCCGTAATTCTTGCACTCGGTGCGGGAATCGGAGATGAATTTGATATCAGCAAACTCAGATACGGAAAAATCATCATCATGGCCGATGCCGACGTCGACGGTTCCCATATCAGAGTTCTGCTTCTTACCTTCTTCTTCAGATATATGAGACCTTTGATCGAGCAGGGACATGTTTATCTGGCTCAGCCGCCTCTTTACAGAATTACAAAAGGACAGACCATCAAATATGCGTATACCGATGATGAACTTGTGGCTGTGCAGCAGGAACTCGGCGGCAGCAACAGCATCAAGGTAAACAGATACAAAGGTCTTGGCGAAATGAATCCCCAGCAGCTGTGGGAAACCACAATGGACCCTGATTTCAGGACACTTAAAAAAGTCAACATCGAGGATGCGGAACTGGCAGACAAGGCATTTGCAATCCTGATGGGCGATAAGGTCCCTCCCAGAAGGGAATTCATTGAAAAGAACGCACAGTTTGTAAAGAATCTTGACGTATGACAACGAAAAATACGGAATTTTCTTTTAACAGAGAGGAATCCATGATTCTGGCCAGGTGCGAACTTGGTGTCGGTGATCTTCCCAGGACAGCTTCCATGGCACTGACGGCAGTATTCATCTGTTCGGCAGCAATGCGGGTCTTTATGAAGATGTCTTTTCCCTCTGTGAGCGTTCTGGGAGTCTACGGGGTATGTCTGAGCGGATGGATCCTGTTCATCATATACATCAACAGGAGACTGAAACTTACGGCAGAAGAAACAGCAAAAAGAAGATTTCATGTTTCCATTGCCGAAAATGAAATAGCGCTGTACGAGTATGATTCCGAACTGGTATTCAAAACCGGCATCAGTGAAATCGAAACGATAGAATACGGCAGCGTCATGTACCGCATTTCCTCTCCGGGAGGAAGAGTGTGCATGCCGAAACGTATTTTTTCAAAAGAAGAAGACAATATGCTGGAAAATCTGAAATCTGCACGCAGAATTCACAGATACTGGATGTAATTTATAGCAGTTTTACTGCATTTTGGAGTAAAAATGGAAGAATTCAACATTGAAAATGAGAAAATAGTCGAGATTGACGTAGAAAAAGAAATACGTCAGAGTTTCCTTGATTATTCAATGTCGGTTATCGTGTCCAGAGCTCTCCCCGATGTAAGGGACGGACTCAAACCGGTACACCGCCGTATCCTCTATTCCATGGGAGAAAAAGGTCTGACTCATGACAAGCCCACAAGAAAGTGTGCTACCGTCGTCGGCGACGTTCTCGGAGCTTATCATCCTCACGGAGATGCTTCGGTCTACGGAGCACTTGTAAGGCTTGCTCAGAGTTTTTCTCTCAGATATCCTCTTGTCGAAGGACAGGGAAACTTCGGATCAGTGGACGGAGATCCGCCTGCTGCATATCGTTACACGGAGGCAAGACTTGCGAGAATCGCAAATCTCATGCTTTCCGATATCGATAAGGATACTGTTGATTTCATTCCGAACTTCGATGATACGACAACGGAACCTTCCGTTCTTCCCGCAAAGATACCCAATCTGCTTTTAAACGGCTCAAACGGTATTGCTGTCGGTATGGCAACGAATGTGCCTCCTCATAACCTCTGCGAGCTTGTGGATGCCATAGATTATCTCATTGATCATCCCGACTGCAGTCCTCTTGATATCATGAATATCATCAAGGGACCGGATTTCCCGACCGGCGGCATTATCATGGGAAGAAGCGGAATCAGAGCGGCATATCTTACAGGAAGAGGAAAAATCCAGCTCAGAGGACGTGCCGAAATCCAGGATATGAAGGCAAACCGCCAGCGAATCGTGGTCACGGAAATCCCCTACATGGTAAATAAGGCGGAACTCATCAAGAGCATTGCCGACCTCGTAAAGGACAAGAGGGTGGAGGGTATCTCCGACCTCAGGGACGAAAGCGATAAGAAAGGCATGCGCATCGTCATCGAACTCAAGAGAGATGCAAATGCACAGATCATTCTCAATCAGCTTTACAAACTGACACAGCTCCAGGATTCCGTCGGCATCATCATGCTGGCACTCGACAACGGCGTCCCGAAGATCATGGACCTCAGAACAATGCTTCAGAAGTTCATTGATTTCAGAGAGGATGTCATCACCAGAAGAACAAGATTCGACCTCGGCAAGGCAAAAGACAGGGAGCATATTCTTGAAGCACTCCGTCACGCAGTCGATATTGTGGATGAAATCATCGCAACAATCCGTGCAACCAAGGGCGGACAGACCGAAGCAAAGATCGCAATCATGGAAAAATTCGGATTCGACGATCCCCAGGCATCGGCCATCGTCGCGTTCCGTCTCGGACAGCTCGCCGGACTCGAAATCAAAAAGATTGATGATGAACTCGGTGAACTCAGAGTCCAGATTTCCGAATATGAAGATATCCTTTCCAATAAGGAACATCTTGTCAGAATCATCAAGGAAGAACTTGACGACTCCAAAAAGAAATACGGAGACGCCAGAAAGACCGATATTGAGAATGTCACCGGAGAGGTCGACATCGAGGATCTCATTCCCGAGGAGACCTGCATCATTGCACGCACACACGGCGGATATTTCAAGAGACAGTCTCTCAGCGAATACCGCACACAGCATCGCGGCGGCCGCGGAGTAAGCGGCATAACGAGGAAGGAAGACGATTTCGTCGAAGATATCTATTCCTGCAACAGCCATGACCACCTCATGTTCATGACTTCTCTCGGTCGTGTTTATGATATCAAGAGCTTTACAATCGCGGAAGGAAGCAAACAGAGCAAGGGAACTCATGTGAACAACCTGATGCCCCTGCTTCCCAATGAGAAGATCAGCTCTGTCATTAAAATCGCAGATGTGGATGACAGCAAGTTCATCTGCATGATCACCAAGAAGGGCATCATCAAGAGAAGCGAACTTCTTCTGTACAAGAAACTCAGAAAGACCGGTGCAATAGGAATCGAACTGGATGAGGGCGATGAACTTGCCTATGCGAGAATCACCTCCGGCAATGATGATCTTGTGGTTGCCACAAAGAACGGCATGTGCATCCGCTTCAATGAACAGGAAGCACGCGCCATGAGCAGAGCGACAAGAGGCGTCAGAGCCATCCTTCTCAACGAAGGCGACGAAGTTGCCGGAATGGCCAATGTCAGCGACGGCGGGAAGATCATGACGGTCACTTCCGAAGGAAGGGCCAGACTGACACCCATGGATGCCTATAAAGTCCAAAGAAGAGGCGGAGTCGGCGTAAGAAACTTCGAATGCACCGATGGAATCACGGTTGTCGGCATCAGATCGGTAAATGAGGACAAGGACGATGCCGTCATCATGACGACAAACGGAACAGTGATCCGTCTGGATGTCAGAGATATCGCCACCCAGTCCAGATACGGCAGCGGCGTAAAGGCCATGAAGGTCGATGAAGGGGATGAAATCGTCACATTCACGACCATGCAGCGCGAGGAAGAGACCATTTCCGAAGCTGAAAAAGAGGCTGCAGTAAAGGCGGAACAGAGCGGGGAATATGACCCGGATACTGCGGTTCCCACGGAAGAGGAACTGGAAAAACTCATTGCAAAAGATGTAGGCGTCATGGGAGAAGACGAAGAGGACCAGCACTACAGCGACGACAATGAATAAAAACCACGAAAAGTAAAAGAAGAGGCGGAAATCAGAATTTTCTGATTTCCGCCTCTTTTCCTTATCAAAGTTTTCGGTCAGATCCGGAAGGAATCTCCGCATTTTGCATAGAAGAGTCTGTCGCCCATAATCGTTTTCATGATGTCAAAGGGTTCCTGGCCGGTGCAGTGGCCGGTATAAAAAACGGTATTCATGGATTTCAGTTCTTCTGCGGTTGACCGGATGTTCTTTATGTCATCCGGCGTCTGTTCGGCAGTTCTTGCCATATGGAAGCCGCTGAAGACGGCATCGGGATCTCTGCCGTATTTATTTCTGAAAACATCCAGAATATTCAGGATGCCGTTGTGTGCACATCCGGAGAACAGCACCGATTTTCCGGACTCCGTGATCACGAGATACTGTTCATGGTCAAAGATATCCTGCACCAGCAGACCCGAATTCAGTTTCTTTTTGAGATGTGTATTTCCTCTCGGCCAAAGTCTTCTTCCGGTCACATTCGAAAAGAGATGAATATTCTCATCAATATCGTAGTCTGCGGGAACGGTCCTGATCTGGGGCAGATTGCGGATTTCCGGGTCGATCCCGATGTATTTCTCTTCTCCCGGTTTCAGATGGATAAAATTCCCGAAAGCCTCCGGGCGGATGAAGACAGGAGCGGTTCCGTTCTTTTCCGAGAAAGAAAGGACACCGCCGCAGTGGTCATAGTGCCCGTGGCTCAGTACGACGGTATCGATTCCGGAAATATCGACACCCATTGTCAGCGCGTTGTTCCAGGTAGCCGGAGACGGACCGGTATCCATCAGAAGACGGTGTTTTCCGGTCTCAATATAGTATGACAGACCATGCATGCCGGTGATTCCGGGCATACCGTCCGAAAGATTCTCCATAAGAATTTTTACTATCATAGCAGCTCCATTATTGCGGGTAAAAACAGAACAGGGGCTGTAGAACAGCCCCTGCGGTATCAGAGATCATAAAGTTCGGAGAATTTCCCGGTAAGGTAATCGCAGTAATAGGATGCGGAGAACGGTTTTCCCGTAATCGCCGGAACATAGGTACCGGGTTTATTGAGGCATCCGTAGCGGTAAATGCGCTCGGAGAGCCAGTCCATGATCGGTGCCATGTTTCCTGCCTCCACCAGTCCCGCAAAATCCAGTTCGGATTTCATCTTGTCGAGGATCTGTGCACTGTATGCCGTGCCGAGAGAGTAGGTCGGGAAATAGCCGAAGCTTCCCTGGCTCCAGTGAACATCCTGAAGCACACCGTGGGCATCATCCGGAACATCAACGCCGAGATATTCCTTATAAAGACGGTTCCATTCTGAGGGGAGCTGATCGACGGTAAGTTTTTCGGAGAACAGTTTCTTTTCGATCTCATAGCGGATGAGAATATGCATGGAATAAGTCAGTTCATCGGCATCGATTCTGATGAGGCTCGGCTTTGAGATGTTGATGCATCTGTAGAATTCCTCTGCGGTGTGTCCTTTTGTCTGCTCCGGGAACAGTTCGGAGAACCTGGGCCAGAACCAGATGGCAAATTCCCTGGAACGGCCGACATAGTTTTCCCAGAATCTGCTCTGGCTTTCATGGAGTGCCATGGAGCATCCGCCGCTGAGACAGTTGTAGTCATAGGCCGGGTTCACGTGCAGTTCGTAGTTGGCATGTCCGCCTTCGTGGATGACGCTGAACATGGAGGAAACGGGATCGTTTTCATGGTAGTGTGTGGTGATTCTCACGTCCTGAGAGGAGCAGTTGCTGGTATAGGGATGTTCTGTTTCCGCAATGGTGCAGTGATCTCCGTCGATGAGGAAGGTATCCATCAGCAGTTTGGAAAGTTTCTTCTGCTGTTCGATGGGGTAAGAGACGTGAAGCCATGAGTCATCCGGCTGGGGGCATTCCCTGATTTTTGCGATAAGCGGTACAAGAGTCTTTTTGAGTTCCTCAAAGAAACGGTCGTAATATGCCCTGTCGGAACCTTCTTCGTTCTGGTTGAGAAGCACGTCGTAGACATCCTTGTCCGGATACATCAGAGATGCCTGGTGGGCCAGGGAATCGACAACTTTTCTGCAGTAGGGCTCAAAAGATTTCCAGTCGCTGTTCTTTTTTGCCTTGAGCCATGCATATCCGGCATCATTGGTGAGGGTGATGTAGTCTGTATACTCCTCGGAAGAAATGGAATTCAGTTCATGAATGGAACTATGCAGGATCTCGGAGCGTCTCCAGTATTCAGGGCCTGCCTCTTCTTTGTGCTGATAGATGTATTCGACGATATCCGACGTTGCTTTGGATGTCTTCAGCTGGAATTCTTCTTCAGCGAGATATTCGAGACATACGCCTCTGCATTCCTGCGACTCCGCGGGAGCGGCTGTTTCGGAATCGTTTATGATGGTATTCACTGCGTGCTTGTACGCATAGAGGTGACGTTCTATTTCATCCAGCTGTTTTTTTGCGGTTTCGATGTCCATATTATTACCTCGGTGACTGTTCAGCTGATCGTTACAGTGGCTTCTTGTCCGTTATTGATGATTCCGACGTAGGAGTTGCCGGGATTTACCTCAAGTTCCTTGCCGTCGGCTCCGTAGAAGGTGAAATTGTCGCTGTAGGTGGGTTTGGTCCATGTGAAGGTCTCATATTTTCCGCCGGAGATGTACCAGCCGGTGCCGCCCTGGGAATAATCGAAGATCGGGCTTACGGTTCCGGAGTAGAAACCGGTCTTTGCAGCGGAAAGGATGAAGACGTTCTTGAAGGTGAGGGTATCACCGGTATTGGCGTCGTATCTCTCTTTGCCATGCTGGGAAGCTGTGTAGAGACCGGTTGTCTCGTCATAGGTGAATTCCCCGTCATAGGAAGAGGAGAAACTGAAATTGAGCTTTGTGCATGTTCCTCCGTCCAGGGAAGCGCTGTCGGAGAAATTGAAGGCACTGTCCGTATCATCCGTTGTGGTGCGCATGTCGAAGTAATCAATGCCCTTCTGAATGAGCTCCTCGTTGGTCATCCAGGTATGCTCGCTGGCATAATAGGCGGTCCTGCTGGAATCCTGCTCGACATCGGGAGCGTAATAACCGTTCAGAGTGGCGTAACCGTATGTGCTGAGCGCACTCAGGGCCGGATTGGATCCGCCGATGTGAACGATCATGGCATCGAGAGGAAGCACGGCTTCCAGGAACTGGTTTCTGAGGGAACGGACGGAACCGATATAGTTGATTCCGGAGACGTCGGAATAGACAGCCATCAGTCTGGTGATGCCGCCTTCCGTCTCGATCTCGTAGATGATGTCCGCTTCGCTGATGCCCTTCTGGGGAAGTCCGGCGGAGTTGTTGTTGACGGAAACAGCGATGGGTCTGTTTCCTTCCAGCTCCGGATCAAGGTCATATTCTCCGGTGAGCCGGTTGTATGAATAACCGTTGTGGTCGTCCTCTTCCTCGACTTCTTCCTTTTCGGAAACGTCGGGAGTCTCGACCTCGGCTTCTGCATTATCGGAAGAGTCTTCGGTGCTTCCGCATGCTGCAAGAGAGAAAACTAAAATAAATGCCATAAGGAGGCAGATAATCTTTTTCATGGAAACTCCTTTTTTGCGCTTTTTTAATTTTATTGCCGAACTAATTATAGTAAAATTAAGCTAAAGGGACAACTCCCAGGTTGTTCGGTCAGCAATGCGGGTATGATACGATGTCATACGGCACATTTCGATCAATGATGATTAACAGGGGGATATATGGACAGCAAGGAACTTAAGGAAATATGCAGCGAGGTCAGACGCATCGTCGTCAATGAGATCGCTGACGCAAAGAGCGGACACCCCGGCGGAAGCCTTTCCGCAGTTGAGATGATGGTTGCTCTTTATTTTTCAAAAATGAAAATCGATCCCAAGAATCCGAGGGATCCGGACAGAGACCGTTTCGTTCTCAGCAAGGGCCATGCGGCGCCGGCACTCTACGGAGTTCTCGCCCTCAGAGGATTTTATCCGGTAGAAGAGATCAAGACTTTCAGAAAGTTCGGTTCCCGTCTTCAGGGCCATCCGAACAGCAGGCTCACACCCGGTGTTGAGGTCTGCACAGGATCTCTCGGACAGGGCATGAGCATGGCAGTCGGAATGGCACTCGGTGCAAAACATGCCGGAAAAGACATTAATGTATATACGATCACCGGCGACGGAGAACTTCAGGAAGGTTTGATCTGGGAAGCTGCCATGGCAGCCGCAAACTACAAACTCGACAATTTCACGATGATGATCGACAACAACGGACTTCAGATCGACGGAAAGAACGATGACGTCATGAGTCTCGGAGACCTTCATGCGAAGATGACGGCATTCGGATTCCACGTTCTGGAAGTAGCCGACGGAAACGACATCGATCAGGTGCTGAAGGCACTCGATGAACCCACTGAGCCCGGAAAGCCCAGATGCATCATTTTCCATACGGTAAAAGGAAAAGGCGTTTCATATATGGAGGGCGATCCCAACTGGCACGGGAAGAGCCCCAACGAAGAACAGCGCCAGCAGGCACTGAAGGATCTGGAGGGCTGAAACCATGGCAGAAATGAAAGCGACAAGACTTGCCTATGCCGAAACACTTGTAAAACTCGGCGCAACCAACGATAAGATCGTTGTATTTGATGCTGACCTTGCGCACAGCACCATGACGATCAAGTTCAAGGAAAAATATCCGGACAGATTTTTCAATGTCGGAATTGCCGAAAACAACCTTATCGACATGGCTGCAGGATTTTCGACAATGGGATATATTCCCTTTGTGAGCTCATTTGCCATGTTCGGCATCGGACGTGCTTATGAGATGATCAGAAACAGCGTCGGATACGGCCATATGAATGTCAAGCTGGCCATGACTCATGCCGGCATCAGTGTCGGAGAAGACGGCAGCAGCCATCAGTGCATCGAAGATGTCGCTCTTATGAGGGTCATACCCGGAATGACGGTCATCGTTCCTGCGGATGCGACCGAGACGGAGAGAGCCGTCAAGGCAGCGGTCGAAATGGACGGACCTGTCTACCTGAGACTTGCAAGACTTGCAACTCCGGTATTCGAGCAGGAGATGCCTTTTGAAATCGGAAAGGCCAACGTTCTGACGGAAGGTGACGATCTTGCCATTTTCTGCAACGGCTACATGGTTTACACCTGTCTCAATGCCGCCGAAAAACTCAGGGAACAGGGCAAGAAGGTCTCCGTCATCAACGTGCATACGGTCAAGCCCATCGACGCGGAAAAAGTCATGGAGTACGCCAACAGATGCGGAAAAGTCATGACAGTCGAAGAGCACAGCGTCATCGGTGGACTCGGCGATGCCGTCGCCAGCGTATTGATCGGAAACGGAAGCTATAAGTTCCGCAAGCTTGGAATTCAGGACCGTTTCGGACAGTCCGGAAAGCCGGATGAACTTTTCGAGGAATACGGAATATCCCAGAATGCAGTCGTAAAAGCAGCACTTGAGATGATCGGCTGAGTGATATTGGGCGGAAGCCGTAAGACTTCCGCCTGTTTTTTTGGAGTATAAGGCATGTTAAAGACATTTTTTAAGGATCTGTTCACCAGACAGACTCTCAGCTATCTCATCATAGGACTGTCCAAGACCTTTATCGGATGGGCGGAGACCTATGCTCTCAACAACTGGCTTCATCTCGGGTACTGGCCGACAAGCATCATCGTTTTTGTCATCGGATTCTTCTATTCGTATTTCATGAACAGGAAATTTACCTACACCGATGTAAAAACGGACGGAAACACCTTCAGGAAGTACGTGATCGAAGTTCTCATCTGCTTTGTGCTTGCATACGGACTCGGAAAGATCATCCTTGCATGGTTCTTCGGCAATGTGGTCGTTCTCAGCGTTTCCGACGATATGCTCAACACGCTGGAAGGCATTCTTGCGAATATCGCATTTATCGGCCTCGATTATATCGGACAGAGATATTTTGTTTTCAAAAAATAGGCTCTGTATTTCGGCAGGGTTATGACAGAGGATAAGACATACATCGCAATAGACCTTAAATCCTTTTATGCGTCGGCGGAATGTGCTCTCAGGGGACTGGATCCCCTGAATACCAATCTCGTAGTCGCCGACACGAGCAGGACGGAAAAAACAATATGCCTGGCGGTTTCTCCTTCCCTGAAAGCATACGGGATACCTGGAAGAGCCAGGCTTTTTGAAGTGGTCCAGAAAACAAAGGAAGTCAATGCAGAGCGCCGAAGAAAAGCGCCGGGGCATGTTTTTACCGGGAAATCGTATTATGCCGACCGGCTTGACAGTGATCCCGGACTCGAACTTGACTACATAGCGGCACCGCCTCAGATGGCGACCTACATGAGGGTCAGTTCGAAAATTTACGGCATTTATCTCAGATATGTTGCTCCGGAGGATATCCATGTCTATTCCATCGATGAGGTTTTCATAGACGCGACGAAGTATCTCAGAATGTACGGAATGGATGCCCATGATTTCGCAATGAAGATGATCCGGGAAGTTCTTTCGGAGACCGGCATCACGGCGACGGCAGGCATAGGCACCAACCTTTATCTTTGCAAAATTGCGATGGATATTGTGGCAAAGCACATACCTCCGGATAAGGATGGCGTCCGGGTCGCAAGACTGGACGAGATCAGCTACAGGGAAAAGCTGTGGACCCACCGGCCTCTCACGGACTTCTGGAGGATCGGGCCCGGCATACAGAAAAAGCTGGAGGCAAACGGCATCACCACCATGGGCGATATTGCCAGGTGTTCCCTGCGCAACGAGGACAGGCTTTATGAACTCTTCGGCAAAAATGCGGAGCTGATCGTCGACCATGCCTGGGGGTGGGAACCCTGTACGATCGGGGAAATCCAGTCCTACAGGCCGGACAACAACAGCATCAGTTCCGGTCAGGTCCTTCAGGAACCTTATGTTTTCGAAAAAGCCAAGCTGATCGTAAGGGAGATGACCGATCTCCTTGTTCTGGATCTTGTCGATAAGGGGCTCGTAACCGATCAGATGGTCCTGACTGTCGGATATGATACGGAGAATACGGCATATCCGGAGCGGATGGAGCATTACAGCGGAGAAGTAACGCTGGACAGATACGGCAGGAAAGTGCCGAAAAGTGCACACGGCTCGGTTAATCTGGACGGTTTTACTTCTTCCACGAAAGTCATAACGGAAGCGGTAATGGGATTGTTCGACAGGGTGGTTTCCAGAGACCTTACCGTGCGGAGAATGTATGTTGTGGCCAATCATGCCATGACCGAGAAGCAGGCGGAAAGGGAAAACGCCTTCGAACAGATGGATCTGTTTGCCGACTGCGGAGACGACGAAAAACATCTGTCCGATCTCCGAAAGGAAAAGAGCAAGCAGAAGGCGATACTCGGCCTTCAGAAAAAATACGGAAAGAACATCCTTCTCAAGGGAATGAATCTGGAAGAAGGAGCGACAACCATAGAAAGAAACGGACAGGTCGGAGGGCATAAGGCTTGAAGGAAAAAACAGCGGAAGAACTATACGGGGATATCATGTATCTGCCGTACAGGCAGTCCGTCAGACATGCCCGCATGTCGATGAAGGACAGGGCAGCGCAGTTCGCGCCGTTTGCGGCACTGACCGGTTATGAGGAGCAGGTTGCGGAAACAGGAAGGATCACGGGATCCCGGATCGAGCTGACCGAAGATCAGAAATCGGTTATTGACGGAAAGATCCGTATCCTGGACGAAAAGAGAGACAGCAGCCCCGCGGTCACTGTGATCTATTACGTTCCGGATCCCCTGAAAGAGGGCGGAGAGTACCGAAGCGTGACCGACAGTCTGAGAAAGGCGGATGATTACAGCCGCTGTCTGATCATGGAGCACGGGACCGTCGTACCGGTAGACGATATCTTCGATATCAGAGGAGAAGTCTTCGAGAAGGCGGACTACTGAAAAAAGAGACAGAAACACGGCATGATCGGCGTTCTCTGTATCCTTAAATATCCGGTGTGGGGTATAATGAAAGAAAAAATGAGGTGTAAGAAATGAACAGCCCGGCAGAAATCGCATCACAGTATATTGAAACAGGAAGAAAAAAGGCTGAAACACCGTTCGGAAGGATGTTTCTCCTCGCCTTTCTGGCTGGAATGTATATTGCAATCGCAGGTGTTGCGGCGACGATCTGTAACAACAGTTTCAGCAAACTTGTCGGATCGCTTGTATTTCCTGCGGGACTGGCAATGATCCTTGTGGCGGGAGCCGAACTTTTCACGGGAGACTGTCTCATGATCATATCCTGTGTGGAGAAGAAAATCAGCGCGGGAAAGCTGGCTGTCTCTCTTCTTACCGTATATCTTGGTAATTTTGCCGGCTCTCTTTTTGTAACTGCGATGGCCGTCTGCGGAGGTACCCTTGACGGATGTGCAGAAGCTGTAGTCGCAACCGCTTCTGCCAAAGTAGGCATGTCTTTTTCCGCCGCCTTTATCAGGGGCGTCATGTGCAATATCATTGTCTGCGTGGCCGTATGGATGGCATTCGCCGCCAAGACGGCTTCCGGAAAGATCATCTGCTCCTACATGCCGATCATGGTATTCGTCATGTGCGGATTCGAGCACTGCGTTGCCAATATGTTCTATATTCCGGCAGGCATCTTGGAAGCTGCAAGAAACGGGCTGGAGGCCGGAACGCTGGGAATCGGGAGCATGTTTACGGGAAATCTTATTCCGGTCACTGCAGGCAATATCGTCGGCGGATTCCTGGTTGCAATGATCTACTGGTGCATTTACCTGAAGGGCAGGAAGACGGAGGGAAAATAATTTGAAGAAAAAGTATCTTGTTTCCGCTCTGCTTTCCCTTCCGGCAATGGCATGGGGCATGGCAACAATAAGAAATGTGGACGGCATTACCGGGTTCTATGAAGGCGGCTTTTTTCAGATTGCGGTAAGCGTTGCCTGCCTTCTTGCGGAAGCGGTTCTGGTAGTCATTTTTTACAGAAGTTCGAAATCGGCTGCCGTCAGCGTCACGGAAATTTCATCCGGAAGTACGCGCATCGTCTCACTGCTCTCAGCAGCGGCTCTGCTGGCTTTTCTCGTTTCTGGAGATCAGGGGAAAACCTTCCCTTCCAGATTTGCAGAGATCATCAATATCCTTTTCTATGTATTCCTTGTCCTTGCGGCAGTCTCGCTCGCCGTTTTCGGAATGATCGGCAGAAAGACAGGAGAGAAGACATTTTTCATTGTTCTTACGGTCCTCATTGTCTATGTGATCTTCAGACTGATGGAGGGCTTTTTCTCCGGCATGGTGAACAGAAACAATGTTGTCCTGATGGCGGAACTGTTCAGCTGTGTCGCTTCAGCTCTGGCCCTGACGGGGCTTCAGAAACGCCTGTATGAAGGGAACGAAACCGGAAACGGAGAGGCGGCAGCTAAGGCACTGGCTTCCCTGTATCTGAATGTGAGCTTCCGTTTTCCATGCGTTATTTTGTATATTAACAGCAAGAATATGCAGAATGTATTATTATGCCTTGCGGATACCCTGATTTCCGCATTTGTTTTTCTGCTGGCCGGCAGTTGTTTGGACGGAGCTGAAAAGGATGAGTAAACAAACTTACGAATCGAATCCAAAGATGAGGATCCTCCTTATTCACCAGTATCTGCGTGATAATTCGGATGAAAACCATGTCGTGAGCCTGAAGGAACTGAAGGGATTTCTTGCCGATGAAGGTCTGAACGCGGACCGGAAGACCATTACTTCCGATATCGAGTCCCTGAGGGAGTTCGGATATGACATCGAATCCGTAAAGGGGGCCAAGGGCGGATATTATGCAGCGGAAAGAGAGATGGAACTCTCGGAGATAAAACTTCTTGTCGATGCCATTCAGAGTTCCAGGTTTATCACCAAGAAGAAAACGCAGATGCTTATCAGGAAACTGGAGTCGATGTGCAGCATATATCAGGCCAGCGAACTGAACCGGGATGTTTTTGTATCCGGACGCGTGAAGTCCATGAATGAGAGCATCTTCTATGTCGTCGACAGCATTTCCAATGCCATCTCCGAAAACAGAGCGATAGAATTCCAGTATTACGAATACGATATCCATAAAAACAGAGTCAAAAAGCATGACGGTGCTTTCTATCAGATCAGTCCGTGGTCGCTGATCTGGGATAACGAGAACTACTATCTTCTCGGATTTGACGAAGCATCCGGAATCATGAAGCATTTCAGGGTGGACAAGATCTCTTCGGTCAAGATCACGGAAAAAGCAAGGGCCGGAAAAGAAGAATTTGAAAGCGTCGACATCAGCACATATGCGGATACGACCTTCGGAATGTATCACGGCGAACGGAAGGCAGTAAAACTGAGGTTTGAGAACAAGCTGGTCGGTGCTGTCATAGACAGATTCGGAACCGGGGCCGTCATTATTCCTGACGGGGATTCCCACTTTACCGTAACGGAAAACGTCGCCGTCAGCCCGCAGTTTTTTGCCTGGGTCTACGGACTCGGGGCGGAGATCCTCTCGCCGGAGGATACCAGGGAAGAAATGATCGGCAGGCTCAGGGAGATGAAAGAAAAGTACGGAGTCTGACGGTTATCAGGTTTATAATAAACATGCTGTTCAGCTCAGTCGTGAATAAAGGGGCCGTACAGCCTGAGATTTAATTTTAGAGGTGATTGATATGCAGGTTATTCCCAACACCAATGCGGTGATTCTGGCTGCCGGAATCGGAAAGAGGATGAAGGCTGTCTGCTCGAAGGTGCTCTGTGAAGTATCCGGTAAGCCCATGCTCAACTGGGTCATCGATTCAGCGAAAAATTCCGGAGCGGAAAGATGCTGCGTCGTGGCTTCGACCGACGATGTGGTATCCGCAGCGAAGAATGCCGGATGCACTGTCTGTCTGCAGCAGGAAAGACTCGGCACAGGACATGCCGTCATGATGGCAGAGGATTTTCTCAGAGAAAACGAGGACGGAGATACGCTTATCCTTACGGGAGATGCACCCTTCATGGATGAGGAAACCATCCGGAAGGCATACGAGCAGCACAAGAAGGAAAACAATGCCGTTACCGTCGTAACGGCAGTACTGGACGATGCGAAGAGCTACGGAAGGATCATAAGAAAAGACGGCAAGCTGGCGGCCATCGTGGAAAAAGCGGACTGCAACGAAGAGCAGCTGGCAATAAAGGAGATCAATTCCGGAACATTCTGGTTCTCCACAAAGAAACTGATCTTTGCGCTCGGAAAGATCACAAACGACAATGCACAGGGAGAGTACTATCTCACCGATGCCGTCGCACTTCTGATCGCCGCCGGAGAGAATGCCGGCGCCTGCATCAGCGATTCGCCCGATGTTGTCCTTGGCGCAAACGATCCGGCGGGTCTTCTTGAACTCAATGAGATTGCAGCCGCAAAAGCAATCAAAAAACATCTCGAAGGCGGTGTACAGTTCATGCTTCGTGATGGTATAATAATCGGGCCTGATGTCGTGATAGAGCCCGGTGCCGTTATAAAGCCCGGATGCATCCTGAAAGGAAAAACGTTCATTCACCGCGGTGCGGTAATAGGACCGAACAGCATGATCGAAGACTCCGAGATCGGCGAGGGAACTGTTTTCGAAAGCAGCAAAGCCGCCAAGTCGACTGTCGGAAAGGATACGAAGATCGGTCCGTATGTCCAGCTGAGGCCGGACAGCCACATCGGAGACCAGGTAAAGATCGGTGACTTTGTCGAAGTCAAGAACAGCACGATCGGAGACGGTACATCGGTAGCGCACCTTACCTATGTGGGAGATGCCGATGTCGGAAAATTCTGCAACTTCGGATGCGGAGTGGTCTTCGTCAACTATGACGGTGAGAATAAGAACCGCACCAAGGTCGGAGATTTCTGCTTCGTCGGCTGCAACACGAATCTGGTGGCTCCGGTAACACTCGGCGACTGCGTTTATACGGCCGCAGGAGCTACAAAAACAAAGGATGTTCCCGACGGTGCACTTGCCATCAGCCGCGAGCCCCTTGTGATCAAGGATGGCTGGGCAGCAAGGAAACTGAAAAAGTATATAGATAAAAAATCCAAATAAACACGCAATTAAAATCAAAGGGGAAAATTATGAATTTTTACGGCGACACAATCAAACTCTTTGCGGGAAACGCAGTACCCGATCTCGCAAAACAGATTTCTGAGACACTGGAAATTCCGCTTGGAAACTGTTCAGTAGGCAAGTTCAGCGATGGAGAAACTTCGGTTTCCATCTATGAATCCGTCAGAGGCGCTGATGTATTCGTCATCCAGTCCACAACTACCAATGACAACCTGATGGAGCTTCTCATTATGATCGACGCTCTCAAGCGTGCATCTGCAGGAAGAATCACAGCTGTTGTTCCCTATTATGGATATGCGAGACAGGACAGAAAGGCAAAGGGACGCGATCCGATCACAGCAAAGCTTGTTGCTGAGATGATCACGGTTGCCGGTGCAGACAGAATCCTCACCATGGACCTCCATGCACCCCAGATCCAGGGATTCTTCAACATCCCCGTTGATCACCTTGTCGGTGCAAGAGTACTTGCTCCCTACCTTCAGAAGAAGTTCGAAGGAAATGAAAACCTCGTGGTCGTTTCCCCCGATACAGGTTCCATCAAGAGAGCACGCGATTTTGCACAGGACTTCAACAATGCCCCTCTTGCTATCGTAGATAAGCGCCGTGAAAAGGCAAACGTCAGCGAAGTCATGAACATCATCGGAAACGTCGACGGCAAGGATATCCTCATCTTCGACGATATGATCGATACAGCAGGTACACTTACCAATGCATGCCATGCCATCAAGGAAAAGGGTGCACGCACAATTACAGCAGCTGCAACCCACGCTGTTCTTTCCGGCCCGGCACTGGAGCGTATCGAGAATTCTGATCTGGACGAAGTCGTCGTACTTGACACCATCGCAGTACCGGAAGAGCGCAGAGGATCCAAGATCACAGTCATTCCCTGCGGCGAACTGTTTGCGGAGTGCATAGCACACATTCATACAAACCAGGCCATTTCTCCTCTTGTAGATTCCAAGAAATAACAAATGAAGGGGTTCCGTCTTTCGACGGAGCCCCTTTTTTCTGCGGACGCGTCATGCGTCCTTTTTTTGTTCCTTTTTTTCTCTGAGATACTTTTTTACTGCAAAACGCAGTTTGTGGTACTCCGGACGCATCTTTTCGTAAAGGAAGAACCAGAACGGACGAAGCACCATGTCAAATTCGCCGATGAATTCATAGGGCTTGCCGCTCCACTGCTGCTTGAATTCATGAACTGTCCGGAAATTCTCGTTGTCCTTGGCGTTTCCGACCGTGCCGCCCATATCCAGGGAAATGCATCCGTGATTCTTCTGATCCATCAGCTTTTCATAATATACCCGGTTGTTGCAGAAGGATTCGTTCATTGCGCCGCTGCTGCCGGCATGCATTGCCCAGGCTTTGTTGCCGTATCTTACGACAAGGTGAGCGCTGATGACGGTGTCTCCGGGAAACTCTTCCGCATACTTTGTGAACTTTGCAATGTCTTTGTTCAGGCGCGCTTCCGTTTCCTGTGCCTCCTTGAGAGGACCGGGCTTGTTGACCTGCATCAGCCTTTCTATTTTGGCATGGATATCATTCAGCTGCTTTTCCAGCATTTTTACGGTTTCCGCAGCATTGACGGAACCGAGGTACAGATGAGCCATGCCGTCCTTTGCCAGACAGTCATAGAAGTTCTGATAGTAGCTCATCGGGAAAATGTAGTAATTGTCCCTTTCGCTCGTCTTCGTAAGCATTTCGAACAGGAGCGGGATATCGCTGCTTCCGCCTTCTCTGACAGTTACAGCAAAATTATGGGATTTCTTGACGTTTTTCAGAATATTGCCCCGGAAGGACTTATCAATGGTCTTCTGGTCACGGGTAAGATCGATCCGGTAAGTGAATCTCGGCTCTCTCCCCTCGAATCCCAGTGTCCATCCTCTGTGGATGTATCCCAGGGATTTCATCTTATCCACAAGAGAAGAATTGTCGAAGCCGCCTTCGACGTATTCCATATTCTCGTCCACTTCCCTTCTTTCGATGTCGGGATCCATGGCGAGGAACATGGCCTTGCGGCCCTGAGCAAATTTCCTGACGGCTTCGGTCATCTGTTTCAGCAGTTCGTCATTGCTGTAGTCGCACACGAAGCCGCGGGGACAGTAAAGATAGGGCGGAAGAACTGCGGCCGGCTTGCGCTCGAAGATCAGTGCGGCTGCGGCCAGCTCACCGCTTTTTTCATCTTCAAGGCCGATGCGGTGCACCGTTACTCCTCTTTCCACTTTGTTGAATTCTCCCCATGCGGAGCTCTGCATGAAATGGCTTTTGGAAGGATGTTTTTTTACAAAATCATCGAAACGGCGGTACTCAATGTTTTCAACAAATTTCATGTCTTAAATCATGATTTTCAACGGTATTGACCGCGTTATTAACTGAATAAGGGCATGTTTTCAA
>R06__coassemble_294_pt1 | contig 19044 bp, 16 predicted proteins | sample R06__metabat2_low_PE_050 | metagenome-assembled genome bin R06 | reverse complement strand
AATCTCATTTCTTTGGTAGACTGATCCATTTTATCCTCCTTTAGACTTGCTAAAATAATGCAATCTTTATGTTGCATTTTCTTAGTTCGGACTGACTTAGGATAAATTTTCTCATTTCTATTTAGTCTCGGCTAGGCACTTACTATTTACGCTTACATATTCTCAAGAAGGTTATATTATAATATAAAAATAGAGAGTAAACGGCTGCGGATTGAAAGTTGTTTAGCAGCTTGGATTAGAGGTCGATTATTTATAAGGCTAAACTGTTAAAAGTTAATGGCACAAATCTATGATTTCTTTGGAGCATATAGAGGCAAAACTATATGTGTGGATACATATAGTTTCCAGACTCATCCCGATGTTATTCTCTTGTTTACCTGAAAGATAAGAGGCTTGAGGAATGAGGCGAGATAACAACACGGTCCCATTCTCTTGATAAAATAATACGGATATTTTGCCAGACTGGTGCAGTGAACTCAAAGGCAGTAAATTATATATAAATCATTATTGTGTTAAGAATCCCGGAGTCAAGGGAATCATATTGAAGACAGCTTTAGCATTGAATATGCAAGCATAATATGAGACCACAGAATTAGTCAGCACGCTATAGATATTCTCATTTAAATATGATGTTGTGCCTGATCCGATATTTGGCAGAAATAATTTTGAATGGGGTATCTTCGGCGGAAACTCTGTTGTGAATATAGAGTGAATTACTTTTAATGGAAGGCGGCTATGACTATTGAAACCAAATTAAAGTCATGGAATAAAAAGACCATCAGCAAATCAGAATTGGAGAATATTCTTCATACCGGTTCGGATGCTGAACTATTTGATTTGGTCTCAGATGCGGTTAGCTCCGGGCTTCTTGTTCCGGTGAAAAGTTCCGGAACAAACGGTAACAGAATGTATCCGCTCTATTTGAAGTATCGGCTTACCATTTCTGAAGACTATTCAGAGGCGCTTTCGGAGATTGATATGCTGTATCCTTCCATGAATAAATCCGGATATCTCAGATCCAAACCGGAAACTTACATAAAATATAGGCCGCAGCTTCAGCTTTTGAGTGGATATCTGTTTAAGATGCGACCAAAGATATCTATATCGAAAAAAGAACGCTCATTTGAAATCTTCGGGGAAGAAAAACAGCTGGAGGACACGGCTTTTTGCAGTCTGCTGAATCATTTGTACCTTACGCCGGATGTCCTTTGCTATTATGAAACGCCGGAATACTGTTTCAATGATTACATACCGGAGCGAAAGGAGCGCATGGTTCTTTTGATCCTGGAAAATAAAGATATCTGGTTTAACATAAGACGCCGCATGTACGAGGATGGTGCTTCAGAAATACTGGGAACATGCATTGACGGAACTGTTTACGGAGCGGGAAACCGCGCAAGCGACTTAGGAGCTCTTTCGGAATATACCCGTTTCATGGGTGCTGAAAACGTCAAGTATTTATATTGGGGGGATATTGACAGGGCTGGCCTAAATATTTTTCTGTCCATTCTTAAGAATAATCCGAAGACAGATATCAGCCTGTTTGTTCCGGCTTACGAGGAAATGCTCCGCTTGTCCAGAGATAGGAAGATTCCTGACAGCGAAGACCATAGAGAAAGAATGGGTAACTACGAGGAGATATATGGACTGTTCTCCAAAGAAGAAAGAAATGAAATCATAAAGCTGATTGAAAATAACAAACGTCTTCCGCAGGAGATTGTAAATTATGAGAGCCTGCTGAAAATAATGAGGTAAGGTTGTGAAACTAAGACCAGAAATAGTCGAGCTTCTTTCCGGCTTTGAAAAACGAATGAAGTTCATCAATATCGCTAGGTACCTGATGGAATATTCATATAGGGATAACATTAAGGAAATGATCCCGGATAAAGATGTCCTGGACAACATCATTGTTGCTGTTCTTGTTTTCATCGAGGAACGTACCCTGGGAAACGAACGGAACTGCACGCTTTCAGATGTGGCGGATTTCCTGGATGATGTATCTTCGATCCTTCCGGAAGAGTTTACTATTAACTCATCCGAGCTAGCGCGCTTTATTGTCGTGGATGTCCTGCAAAAGGGCGGAATACTTACAAATTACAAAGTGCTGATTTCGGACAAAGAAAATTTTGAACTTGTTCCGGTTCGCCTGATTGAGGAAGAAAAAGGAACTTATCATCTGACTGATGACACTTTCGATTTCTTGTTCCGATCAAAGGAGATAGAATCGGAGCTGGACTACTCTGTAACTCGTTTCCGTATGGCAGAGTATATGAAACGCGATAATTACGCTGAGGCTCTCGATCAGAGCCGTGAGCTTGTGTCCAGGATCCGTAGCATGAAAGTCAGTATGGATGATTTTATGCACAGATGCAGGGAGAATATCGCAAAGATATCCATCGACCAATACGAAACGGTGATCTCCCGCGTCAGAAGTCTTCTGGAAACAGAATACGAAGAACTGAAGTCGATACAGGAAAATGCCAAAGAACGTGCAGCAAGACTTTCTGAAGCGAAGGAAAGCGGAGTTGGCGCAGTGAATGTCGAGAAGCATCGCAAGGCGCTTAACGAGATCATTCGGAACATACAGCTGACCATAGAAGAACAGCGAGGATTGATCAATAAAAAACTGTCGCTTTCAGATGCTTATCAGAGCATCTTAAGCGACAGTTACGCAATGAGCAGATATGAAAGACTGAACTTCGATAAGGACATCCTGACGGAGCTCAGAAACGGCCATATGCCACTTGATAGAGCTGCCGCTTATCTGCTTTTCCCGCTTACAAAGCCGGAACTGGAGAATCGTTTCAGCATAGAGAATTTCTATGCGCTCCAGACGAATATATCGGAGCTTGGTGAAGAAAAAGCGGAGGTCTTTGACGGAGAAATCAAAGAAGACGATCCTATAGAAATCAGAAACACCAGATTCTATAACATCTGTGAAGAATTCTTTGAATATCTCATAACCAGAACGGAGTTTAAAGTCAGTGAATTCGTTGCATCCCTGAGTGATGAGAAACTGTATGAGTTCTGTGAGGAAAACGCTCTTCCTCAGGTGATTCTTTCACTCTATTCTCTGCAGAAAATTTCTGTATCTGAGTGGAAAGAGACATCGGAGATGATCGTACAGCCCATGGGGTCCTGGTGTTTGAGCGAACTTCCGGAATACTGCAGGGAGATAGATTGCTTAACCGTGGAAAAACTTGAAGGGGAGTTTTCTTTTGCTGTAGTAAGAGACGGGAAGCAGCACAAAATCAGCATGTCTGATTTTGCAATTGAGGTAAAGAGATGAAAAAGCAAACTGTAGATGTATTTCATGCCCTGATGAAAAAAGGTTGGATCGACCGTACCGAGAATGTGGATGTGTGGAGATATTACGAGGATCCGGATGTGCAGGAAGAACTGGAGACAATGAAGGAGGGCTTAAACTTTGAGCTGATTCGAAGTGGAGACCGCATTTATCTGGTCCCGACACAGGATAATGATCTTTTCCTGAAAAATAACGTAGATTTTAGAAAAGACATCAGTGCAAATAATGAGGTCCGAACACGTGATCTTTATCTGATGAATTATTTTTCCATCTATCTTTTGTATATGTTCTATCACGGTGAAGGGACAGATCCGAGATGCCGTGAGTTCATTTCATGTGAGGACGCTGTCAAGGAATTTTCAGAGCATTGCAGAGTATGCCTGAAAGGAGCTGAGAATGCGGAGCAGACAGACTACAGCGATAACTTTCTCCAGCTTGCAAATACTTGGCTTTCTAAGACCGACGGTGCGGTTGACTCCATGAAATTCAGTGAGCGTTACGGAATCTTGAATCGTCTTCTTGTTAAATTCAGTACTGATCACGATGATCTTTTTTATACAGAATCCGGAAATATCCGACCCACAAGAAAACTTGACAATCTGATGCCATATTTCCTGAGAAAAGAACGCATTAAAGAGATGCAGGAATGGATCAATGAGGTAGAAACCTATGCCGCAAATATCTAAAATCAGAATCGTAAATTTTCAATATAACGACGGAAAACGCCTCATTGCAGACGAACTATACGACTTTGAAAGCGAGAAAAAAGGAGCTTCTGACGTACTGATTAATCTTGCCAACGGCGGAGGCAAGTCTGTCCTTGTGCAGCTTATGATGCAACCTATCATTCCAAAGGCAAAAGTGGCCGGAAGAAGAATCGAAAGTTTTTTCACGAAACCAACAGACCATTGTTATGTGGCAATCGAATGGAATCTGGATGGAAGTAAAGCGAAACTTATGACTGGCATTGCTATGGCAGCCAGTGATTCCTCTGCCGATACGGACTTGGATCGTGGTTTTCAGATTAAATACTATACGTTCATTTCAAACTACCAGAACTATCAGGGAGATTATAATATAACCAATCTTCCGTTTTCAAGAAAAGAAAACGGCAGATTCATTCCAGCGTCTTTTGATGATGTGAGAAATCTAGCAAAAAAGTCCGGCGGCGGTTTGGAACGCTACTCTTCCGATGATAGTGTAAAGTGGCAGGAGAGACTGTCTCAGTACGGGATCATACAAAATGAATGGCGCATGATTGAAGAACTGAACTCCAACGAAGACGGACTCAGCAAATATTTCAGCAGCCTTAAGACGTCAGATGCTGTTATCGATAAGCTGATCATTCCTCGAATAGAAGAAAAACAAAACTATGCTGTTTCTAAGGATGACAGCTCACTTGAGACTATGCTGCTTTCTTATGCCAAACAGTATTCCCGGCAGCAGGATGATATTAAAGAGAGTGAAGTTCTCTCTGGCTTTTATGATATGCTGGCACTTGCCAGGACCGAAGCTGGAGAACTTTGGAAGAACAACGATTCTCTGGAAAAATGCATTGAAAATCTTTTTGCCTATGCAGATGCACTGAACGCGGAGATTGTACAACATAAGGCTAAAGAAACAGAGCTTGAGGCAGAACGAGAAGAGGTTACGGAAACGATCCGCCATATCCGTTGGGAGAAAGCTTCCGCAGAATACTACACCGCAGAAGAAACATTTGAGCGGGAAACAGAGACTCTCAGGACCTCGCAGGATTCGAAAACCGAAGCAGGAAAGAAGCTTGAAGAAGCAAAAAAGAAGTTTCTTCTTCTTGAGTGCGCTCATTATTTTGGCCAATTAAAGGAACTGGAAAACCGAGCTTTTGCTGTCAACGAAGAAATTAAAAGACGGGAGAATAATTCCGAATCAGCAGGCAGACTGGCATCGCTCAAATATTCCGCTTTTATGGCAATCAGGACAGAACTTGATCGCATCATACCTGAGATAACGGATTTGTCCCAGAAAAGAAATGATCTGGAAAGATTAATGGAAGACTTTCGCAAGGAAGTCGCAACACTTCAAAGAGACGTGGAGGCCGCAAAAACAGCAAAAACGAAAGCAGAAGCCATTCTGGACAAACAGAGAACGGATAACGATGGAACCGTCGAGGAACTGGAAATCGGTGCGTCCCGAATGCTTGATGGGAAATATCAGAAAGCAGAACTCATGTCCTGGCAAACCGGCATCTTCAAGAAAGAAAAATCTCTTTCAGATGCCATTGAAGAGAAACGAACAGAGCTGAGACAGCTGGAAGAAAAAAAAGAAAATATTCCCCAGGAAATTGCGGACGCGAGGAGTCAGGAAAAAGAACTACAGATGAAGCTTGGCTCAGCTGAAGGAAAACTTTCGGAATATCAATCCTTGGAGGAAAATGTATTAGCCGTATTTACTAAGAATGGGTTGGATGCTTCTCTTCGCTTTACTGTTCATGGGGCGGATTATCTGAAAGAGCAACTGACGAATACGCAGGCTTCAGTTAAAGATGAGGAACGCAGAATCGAGGCAACGGTAGAAGCCATTTCTGCTGTAAAACGCGGAACTCTTCATATCCCCAAAATACTGTCTGACTATCTGGACAGCACAGGACTTCGGTATACCAGCGTAGAAAAATATATTCTTGCGCAACAGGAAAAAGGGATGCTTTCAGGTCAGGATTTTCTTAAGAGCTATCCTTTTGCCGCATACGGAGTCATTATGGATTCGGCTGACAAGGAGAGAATTTGCAAAGAAGCGGACGAACATTGGCTTCCTGCAGTTCTACCAGTCTTTTCAGCAGAGGACATGGAGGCAATGTTCCGCGGAGAAAGAGCTTCCTTTACATCGGTTTCTGCCTATTCGAAAGAATATTTCCAGGATAGAACCTCTTATGTAGCCAATCTCCAGGACAAGTTGGATGAACAGAATTCCCACAAACAGCTACTTGAGGAACGGATAAAATTGCTGAAGGCGGATGCCTTGGTGATAGAAGAATTTTCGGTATATGACAAAGTATGGGAAGCACGAGCTAATACTTAAATAGAGAAGATAAAAGAAAGCATTGCAGAAAAACAGAATCAGATTGAGGTCCTAAAGACGGAGCGGGATAAGCTTAAGGATTGCATTAGTGAATTGCGAGAAAATGAATTCGCACAGGAACTTAACGTTATTCACGAAAAGCTCACTTCATTTGAAAAACTGCTCGGCAAACTGGAAGAAGAAAATGTTTTGGCAAGAGAACTTGAAACTTCTGAGGGAAAGCTTCGAGATCTCATATATCTGCTGACGCAAAAAACTTCCGAAAAGGAAAAGACAGAGGCGGAAGTAAACGTAGTTCTTGATAGACTGAAGGAACTGGAAACGGTGAATAAATCTCTTGGCGATGGGCTTGAAAAAGTATCTGATGCCGCTGAATCCGAGATTATGGACGGCAAATGGAATGAACTCCTTGCACAGTATGAGACGCTTCTTTCGGCACAGAGTGAAGATTTAAAGCGGTTAAATGAGGATAAGAGCCGCTTGATTATGGAAATCACCGAAAAACGAAAAGAAATTCAAAAGAGAGAATGCAGTCAGAAAGAATATGAAATGCTTGTGTACAGTGAGGAGCTGGAGGCAGAAGCAATTGAAGAGAGAAGAAATGCAGAGACTGCATATAAGAAAGCAGACCTTGCCGTCTCAAAAGCAAGCCGATCTCAGGCAAAAGCAGAATCATCTTTTGAAAACGCTGCTGATAAACTGAAAGAATTCGGCTCGGAGCCTCTGCCATCAAGTGAAGTTGGCACAGATTTTAATAATCGAATTTCGGACAATTTAAAGAAAAAATCGAAAATTGATAGCCAGAGTAAAGCTGTTTTCGATTTCTTGTCCAAGCTTCTAAAGATACAGGGAAAAACCGAAACTGCGACCGAGCAGTATCCGCGTCCTGAGAAATATGCAGGCATCAAACTTGAAACCGACTGCGAAACACAGCTTGAGGCAATTATCAGGCAGATTCGGGAGGGGAAAATTGCGGTTGAGACAAGTGAACGGAAGGTGGACGATGATTTAAAGAAAATGTCCTCCGTATACGGAGCCGGTTCTGCGGATGTGAGCCTTGCAATTTCAAGCATGCAAGGCCTTCTCTCAAACAGCACTGTTCGTGGAGACAGGTACTTTACACTTTGCGAGCACATCGACGCAAATATGCATACAGTCAAACTTAGAATTTCCCAGATTGATACGGATCTTAAGGAGTTCCATAAGACAAAAGGCGATCTCATTCGCCAGTGTGTGCTTCAGGGAAAGCAAATGTACGAAGGACTTTTGCAACTTTCCGCTAATTCAAAGGTTAAGGTGCAGGAAAAACGCAGGCAGATGCTCAGGTTTGATATCCCGGATGCTGTAGATGAGAATATTGCGAATGCTGCCATCACTGCAGAAATCGATAAAGGCACTGAGGAAATCGTTGCGAAAATGTCCGATGATGGTTACGCAGAGTCTGAGATTCGTAGAATTGCGGCAAGAACGGTTGGCAGTAAAAAACTTCTCAGGAAATACATTGGCTCTGAGAACATTGTGCTCAGGGCATACAAGATTGACCGGAATCCAGATAACTCGAGTTACAGAACATGGGAGCAGACGCAGATCAACAATTCTGGCGCGGAGAAATTCGTCGTGTATTTTGCAGTGATTCTGGCGCTCATGGCCTATACTAGAAACGGATATGATGATCTGGACAGTAAAAGTAATCGAAGCGTGCTTATTCTTGATAATCCGTTCGGCCCGATCTCCTCAAAACATGTACTAGAACCGATGTTTGAGATATCAAGAAACTATAATGTTCAGATGATATGCTTATCAGATATCAGCAAATCGGATATTGTTTCCTGTTTTGATCTGGTAATCCGGGCTGTAGTCAAACAATTTGCTCTCAGCAGCAAGGAGCAGCTGACGCATGAAGGTAATGAATCTATCGAACACGGTTTTTACCGCTCTGAACAGATGAATCTCTTTTAGTGTAAGGTATGACACGAAGTGATAAACACATATCAGACACAAGGGGATAATGTTAAGCCTATAGAGTTGCATCCAAGTAGTAAATACCTCAAGCTAAACTCAAATGTCTTAATAGAGTCAATGAATAAATAAAATAGCTCAGGGTCATTAAATCTTCAAGTTTAATAACCCTGAGTTGTTTTTGTTTTATCCAAACGTAATGTTTAAATGAAACAGTCCTTATAAGAAGAAATTTAGGCAATTATTCTTTTCTTTTCCTTAGGTCTAATTTAGCTAGCGGAATCTGAGCCAATATTACAGCTGCGAAAACGATTGCGCATCCCGCAATCTCTTTGACAGACATTTTCTCATTGAGAAACAGCCATCCTGCAATGGCTGCGAATACAGACTCCAGACTCATGAAAAGCGTGGCACTTGTTGGGTCCGCGTTTTCCTGCCCTATAATTTGAAGGGTATAGGCGACACCGCTCCCAAGGATACCCATGTAGGCGATGGTGACCCAGGCTCCTGCGATTCTGGAGAGGGTCGGCGTTTCAAAGACAAGGCAGAGTACCGCAGAAATCACAGCGACTGTCCAGAACTGAATAGTGCTCATCCTCACGGACTCGATTCCCTTAGCTATGTAGATATCTGTCACGATGATGTGCAGGCTGTAGCATACGGAACAGAGGAGAACGATCAGATCTCCTTTTGAAACCGAGAAGCCTTCCTTGACACAGAGCAGATAGAAACCTGTCACAGCAAGAACGGCGCAGAACCAGATCTTTGCCGGGATCTTTTTGCCGATAACGATACCCAGCAGGGGCACGATGATGATGTAAAGCGCTGTGATGAATCCGGCTTTCCCGGCTGTGGTCATTCCGACACCGATCTGCTGGAGACCGCTTGCAGCGGCAAGAAGGATGCCGTTGATGATCCCGCCGATGATCGTATTCCGTTTTACGGAAGGATACATCGGCTCATAATCGCCTTTTTTCTTATTTCTAGCATCGAAAAAGGCAATGACCGGCAGCATGACGATCCCCGCTACAAGATACCTTACGGCATTGAAGGTGAACGGGGAGAGAAGATCCGCACCTTCACTCTGAGCTGCAAAGCCGTTGCCCCAGATCAGGGCGGTGAACGCCAGGATCAGATTGCCTTTCCATTTCCTACTCATTATTATGTGTACCTCTTATATATTGTTACATATATATTATCAGAAGAAGCAACCATGAAGAAAGGTCAGAAACTGTTTGTTACAGTATGCCGGTATTCTAGTGCACAATGTACAGAATTTTTTCTTGGTAAATCATAAACTTATCTTCCTTCTGTTATTAAACCGGAAGCCATTCCGGTGTTATCATATGTATATCAGAAAACAGGAGGCATCGCAGTGGCACGGAATAAAGCACAGATGGACCTCACGGAAGGCCCGATCCTGAAAAAACTGGCATTATTTGCTCTTCCGTTTCTCGGAAGCAGTTTCATACAGCAGCTCTACGTCATGATCGACGTGATGTTCATCGGAAAATTTCTTGGGACCGAAGCATCTGCCGCGGCCAACGCGGGCGTCAACCTGACGGGATTTCTTCTCAACGTATTTACGGGCCTCGGCGTCGGCGTGGGCGTTGCCTGCGCGAGAGCCTACGGCGGAAAGAACGACAGCTGGCTCAGCGAGATCATCCATACCGTCGCAGTCCTTACTGCTGAAAGCGCCGTTATCCTGACGCTCATCGGCATTGCTGCCGCAAGACCTCTTCTCCAGTTTGTCAACGCGCCGGACAGCATCCTGGATGCGGCCACGACCTACCTCAGGATCTATTTTCTCAGCATCCTTGCCGGTATCTGCTATAACATAGCGAACGGCATTCTCGGTGCTCTCGGAGATTCGACTTCCGCTCTTAAAAATCAGTTTGTCGGCGGCATGATTAACATTGCCGGCGATGCGCTGGCCATCTTTGTGCTCAAAGCGGGGATTAACGGCGTGGCTGCCGCCTCCGTCATCGCCCAGTCGATATCCGCCCTTCTCACTGTGTTCAAGCTGACGAGACTGCCGGAGGAATACCGGCTGTCCTTCCGGAAACTTCACATCAACCGGAACGTCATCGAGGAAGTCATGAAGGTGAGCATCCCTGCCGCGGTGCAGGCGGGTCTCATCACTTTCTCCAACATGCTCATCCAGTCCCAGATCAACACCCTGGGAACGGTCAGCATCGCGGCCTTCAGCGTTTACTACCAGGCTGAAAACTTTACCTATTATCCGATCGCTGCGGTCGGTTCCGCCACGGTGACATTTATCGGACAGAACTACGGTGCCGGCAAGCTGGAAAGGCTCCGGAAAGGCTTCAAAACGGCCATGGGCCTCGGCGTCGGTGTCGGCCTATTCTGCTCCTCTTTGGAGCTTCTGGGCAGAAAGTTCGTCGTCAGTCTCTTTACTTCGGATGAGGAAGTGCTGACGCTCTGCTGCAACATGTGTCTTGTGATCCTGCCGTTCTACTGTCTCTATGCGGTGATCGAGATCCTGTCCGCGGACATGAGGGGAAGGGGCGTGGCGCTCCCGCCGATGCTGGTGACCTTTATCGGCATGGGCCTCCTGAGAGTGGTGCTCCTATATGTCATCGCCGCTTTTTCACCTACGGCACTTTCGGCGGTTGCCATCTATCCTCTGAGCTGGGTCATCACCTCCATGGTCCTGATCATCACGAGGATCATACTGTGCAGAAAAGGAAGAATGGAACCTGCAGACTGAACCCAGACTCGACTGGGCAAAGCAGAATGCCTGCCCCAGCTGCGGTGCCTGCAGCTTCATCGGAACCGCTTCCTCCATGCAGATTATGGCCGAAGCCCTGGGACTGGCACTGCCCGGAAGCGCCCTGATGCCCGCGACCAGCCCGGACCTTCTCGACTACGCGAAGGAAGCCGGAAGACAGTCGGTAAGACTGGCACTCAGAGGACTGAAGCCTTCCGACATCGTCACGATGAAGAGCTTCGAAAACGCGATCCTGGTTCATGCAGCCATCTCCGGCAGCACCAACTGCCTGCTGCATCTGCCGGCCATTGCTCACGAGTTCGGCATCGAGATCGACGGTGATACCTTCGACAGGCTGCACAGAGGTGCAAAATACATCCTGGACCTCCGTCCCGCAGGACGCTGGCCGGCCGAATTCTTCTATTATGCCGGCGGTGTTCCCGCCATCATGGAGGAGATCAGGGACAGCCTTCATCTTGACGTTCTGACCTCGACAGGAAAGACCCTCGGAGAGAATCTCGAGGATCTGAAGAAAAATGGATATTACGAAAAATGCGATGAATGGCTCGAAAAGGCCAATCAGAAATACGGACTCCAACTGGTCCGCGAGGACATCATCCGCAAAGCGGAGAATGCCTTCGGAAGCGACGGAAGCATTGCCATCCTCAAGGGCAACCTTGCTCCGGAGGGCGCTGTCATCAAGCATACGGCCTGCCCGAAGGAAATGTTCAAGGCGGTCCTCCGCGCCAGACCGTTCGACAGCGAAGAGGAGTGCCTCGACGCCGTTCTGCACCACAAGGTGGAAAAGGGAGATGCCGTCTTTATCCGCTATGAGGGACCGAAGGGCTCCGGTATGCCGGAGATGTTCTACACTTCGGAAGCCATCAGTTCGGATAAGGAACTGGGCAAGTCCATCGCCCTGATCACCGACGGACGGTTCAGCGGAGCTTCCACGGGACCTGTCATCGGACACTGCAGCCCGGAGGCTCAGTCCGGCGGCCCGATCGCCCTGGTGGAATTCGGTGACCTCATCGAACTGGATATCAGAGAAAGAAAACTCAACATTGTCGGCATCGCAGGCGAGCGGGAAACGCCTGAAGAGATCGACAAGGTGCTGAAAGAGAGAAAGGCAAACTGGAAACCGAAGCCTGTGAAATACAGGACCGGCGCCCTGAGGCTGTTCAGCGAACATGCGGTATCCCCGATGAAGGGTGCCTACATGGGATTCGACGACTGACACCGCACAAGGAGAAGAAGAAAATGAGAAAAACAAAGATCATCTGCACGATAGGACCCGCCTGCGACGACATGGCGACCCTGACGAAGCTTGCGGAAGCGGGCATGAACGTCGCAAGACTCAACTTTTCCCACGGAACGCATGAGGAACATGCGGACCGCATCGCCAAGATCAAGAGACTGAGAAAGAGAACCGGCCTCCCGATCGCCATCCTTCTCGATACCAAGGGTCCGGAATACCGCATCGGCACCTTCGAGAAGGGTAAGATCCACATCAATACCGGCGACAGGTTCACCTTCTGGGCCGAGGAAAAGCCCGGCACCGACGAGGGCGTCACCGTATCCTATAAGAGACTTGCGGAAGAACTTCAGGTCGGAGATACGATTCTTGTTTCCAACGGTGTTCTTTCGTTCAAGGTGACCGGCTTTGCCGGCGCGGACGTCGAGACCGTCTGTGAGTTCGGCGGAGATCTCTCCGACCGCAAATCCATGGCTTTCCCCGGCAGAGTGCTGAAGCAGCCCTATCTCAGCGAGAAGGACAAGGAAGACATCGAATTCGGCATCAGCATGGGTGTCGATTTCATTGCCTGCTCCTTCGTCTCCTGCAGACAGGACCTGGAGGACATCCGTGACTTCCTGAAGCAGAATGATGCTGACGGCATCGAACTCATTGCCAAGATCGAGAACCGCAGCGGTGTCGATCATATCGACGAGATCTGCGAGGCCTGCAGCGGCGTCATGGTCGCAAGAGGAGACCTCGGCGTCGAGGTACCCTTCGAAGAGCTTCCCAAGATCCAGAAGGAACTCATCAAATCCTGCAGCATCAAGGGCAAGCGTGTCATCACCGCAACCGAGATGCTCGAGAGCATGATCAACAGCCCGAGACCGACCAGAGCCGAGACCTCCGACGTTGCCAACGCCGTCTATGACGGAACCAGCGCCGTCATGCTTTCCGGAGAAACAGCTGCCGGAAAATATCCGGTCCTTGCCGTCCAGAGCATGGCCAAGATCTGCGAATATGCGGAATCCACCATCGACTATGCGGCAAAGTACAGAACCAATCAGTTCACTATCAAGAACACGATGGATGCCATCTCCCACGCCACAGTCGCCATGGCCATCGACATCGACGCCAAGGCTATTGCGGTATCCTCCATTTCCGGCACTTCCGTCCGAATGGTATCCAGATTCAGACCTCCGATGGATATCATCGGTCTGTGCACCAATGAAATGATCCGCCGCAAGCTGGCTCTGTCCTGGGGCGTCACACCGGTTCTCTGCGAGAGACTGGAACAGCCGGAAGAGATCTTCCACAATGCCGAGAACAAGGCCGTGGAGATCCTGAATCTCAAGTCCGGCGATCTTGTTGTCGCAACCGGCGGCGAACCCGGAAAGATCGGAAGCACCAACCTCATCAAGATCGAAACCGTGGATTGAAAGGGAACAGAACATGATCATCGATAATTTCAGCGTGACCAGGATCGCACCCGATACCTATCACATCCTCGATGCGGGCAACAGTTCTTTCTATATCGTGGAAGGGAAGGACAGGGCGGCGGTCATCGACACCGGCATTTCCGCCGGCAAAAAGATCCGTCCCATTGTCGAACAGCTGACGAAGAAACCGCTGATTCTTCTCATTACACACGCGCACGGCGACCATTTCTATCACATGGATGAATTTGAAACGGTCTACATGAGCCACAGGGAATTCGACATGCCGGAAGAAATGCTTTCCATGATGATGGGAGACAAGAAACTGGATATCGAACATACGATCGATATTAAAACCAACGACGTCATCGACCTCGGAGGAGAGTCCATCGAGGTCTGCGAGGTTCCCGGACATACCCCCGGAACCGTCATTTATCTCGCAAAGGAGCGCAACCTTCTTTTCACCGGAGATGCCATCGGAAGCGGATACGGCGTCTGGATGCAGGTGCCCGGTGCCGTCAGCCTGGACGTATACTATGAGTCTCTGGTCGGCATGCTGAAATGGTGCGTCGACAGAGGCGGCAGGATGAAGTTCTACGGCGGACACAATCAGCAGCAGACCCAGTCCACGCTGATTCCCGGATACAATCCTCTGGGCATCGGACTGCTGGCCGACCTGATCGACCTTGTAGACGGCCTCAGAAAGGGTACACTAGTAGGCAGGATGTCCAATGAAGGAAACCGGACTTTCCACCTCGATCCCGATCTCTATGCATGCTACGGACGGGCGGAGATCCAGTACAACCCCGATAATATTCATTGAAACAAAGAGCATCCGACATTTCCATGCGTCGGATGCTCTTTTGAGGTAATCATGCTGATACTGATTCTCATCAAAAAGATCATTTCGATGTTCCTGGTGATCGCCATGGGCGCGGCCGCCGTGAAACTGAAGCTGCTTTCGGATACGGACAGCAGGCCTCTTTCGGCTGTGCTTCTTTACATCAGCACCCCGGCCCTGCTCCTGACGTCCTTCGAAGTGGACGTCACGCCGGAAGTCGTATCCGGACTGGTGCTCGCCTTTCTTGCCGCGATCCTCACACACATCGTCTACATGCTGCTCCTGATCCCGCTTGAGAAGGCAATGAAACTGGAGGCGGTGGAGAAGATGACCGTGATCTACGGCAATGCCGGAAATCTGATCATCCCTCTGGTTCAGGCCATGTACGGAGAAGAGTACGTCATCTATACCTGCGCTTTCATAGCTGTGCAGCAGTTCTGCCTCTGGTCCCATGGGCGGGTGCTGCTGGAAGGAAAAAAGAAGATCGATTTCAGACAGGTCTTCCTGAATCTGAATGTCATCTGCATCATTCTCGGCATGGTCATCTTTGTGACAGGATTCCGTTTCCTGACGCCCATCGATGACGGGCTCAAGATGGTGGGCAATCTCTTTACCCCGGTTTCCATGCTGGTGACCGGAATGCTCATCGGGAGCAAAGATCTGAAAGCGCTTGTAAACTACAAGCGCGTATGGCTTATGACCGGCATGAGACTGGTCGCCATGCCCGCGGTGATCTTCTTCATCTATAAATTCACGCCCCTGGCATCTCTCGCCTCCAACGGGGAAACGATCCTGACGATCTCCCTGATGGCTGCGGCCAGTGCCGCGGCAGGCTCCATCACCCAGATGGCCACCATCTACGGCGGAGATACGCAGTACAGCAGTGCCGTCAACATCATCTCCACGCTATGCTGCATTGTGACGATCCCGGCCTATGTATGGCTGTTTTCTCTCTGATTTTAAAAAAAATTCAAAATAAGGAAAAGCAGGTGATCGGAAGAACGCCTGCTTTTGTCTCTCATGCTGTTTCCTTTATTACGGTTGCTACTTGATATATTCTTAACATGTGATATTATTAATATGACAACAGATGTTAAGAAGGATACTCTTATGCAGGATTTGATCAGGGAAATCAGATACAGGCTCGGATACTCGCAGGAACAGCTGGCTTCTGCTCTGGGAATCTCTCCTGTTTCCATCAGCCGTTGGGAAAACGGAAAGGCAAAGCCGAGTGTGCTTGCGGAAAAACAGATCTTTGAGATATGTCGGGACCGTCAGCTGGATCTGGCGGATTTTATTGTCGGCCGGGTCAAGTTAAACGAAGAGGGACTGATTTTATATCACGCTTCCCGGAACGGCATTTCCGGACCGGTTCAGCCGATAAGCAGAAGCAGATGCGACTTCGGCCGGGGATTCTATATGGGAACGGATCCATTGCAGCCCCTTACTCTCGTCTGCAATGAAAATCATCCGGTTTTCTATGCAGTTGCTTTTGACACGGCTGATCTGAAGGTGCTTAATGTTGAAGTAGGACTGGAATGGGCAATGCTGATTGCTTTTTACCGCGGCTACATGGACAATGCGAAGGAGAGTCCTCTCTATAAAAAATACGCTCATATGGCGGACGGCGTCGATGTCATCGCAGGATATATTGCCGACGACAGAATGTACCAGGTCCTCACGGATTTCTTTGAACAGAGAATCACGGATACCGCTTTACTTGGATCTCTTTCTGCCTTAAAGCTTGGCAGGCAGTATGCTGCTATAACGCAGAAGGCCTGCGACAGGGTAAGTATCCGCGAAGAAAAGAGACTCTCTAGACTGGAACTTATGATTCTGAAAGAAAAGAGCATTGTCCGCAGGAAAGAAGGACTTTCCATTGCCGACCGGATCGTAAAGGAACACCGCCGGGATGGAAAATATTTCGACGAAATCCTGGGAGGTGAAACGCTGTGACTGATCCGAAATTGAAGCGCATTCTCTCGGAAATGCAGGGAAAGCTGTTTGAACTGTCCGGCATCAATGGATATGACAGTGAGAAATTCATCAAAGCTTTCATGAACTCTGAAACGGCGAAAGGTCTCGACAGTGATTTTGATTATATGCAGTGGGCCGGCAAGGAATATATCCTTGAGAAAATGACCGAAGAATGTCCGGAAGGATGTGTCAGGGGCGGAAGCGTATATGACAGTGAAACACTCTACTGGACAGGATACCTTTATCGGTACTGGCATTTTTACACCGGAGAAAGCAGCAGGAACATATACAAGGCGGCGGATGCCAAGACCATGAATTCGGCGTATCTGGGCTTTCACACGCTGGATGTCGAAGAAGCAATCGATCGGCTGAAAAAATAAAACCTTTTATGGGAAAAACATTTACATAAAAGCAGGGAGTGCCTTCCGGGCACTCCCTGCTGCCGTCAGCGGAGCGTTTTGTAGCAGCCTTCGCCGATATCGTAGAGGTAAAGGTGATTGGAAAGGAAGCCCTCTTTCCCGGGGTCGGAAGTATAGCTTTTGATCACGTGGTCGAGCAGCTTTTGCATCCGTTCGCTGTCCTCATACGGAATGAACAGGGCCGCGTGCTCGGAAATGAAGTAAATGTAGAGACTCTTCCCGAATTGTTCCTTCAGCATCGGCATGGCCTTGATGACGCTGACAGCTGAGAAATTCGCGCAGAAGTCCGAAAGGACGTAGATCGGATAGGCCATTTTCTTTCCGATCATGTCTGCAAAGCGCCGGACTTCCAGAGGCTCGGCATCGGGCGCGTCCATGAAGATGCGCTTCAGGTCCTCTCCGGTGTACCCGGCCATGGAAAGGAGCGTTTCGGTGACCCACTCTTCCTTCTCCGGGGTCAGTTCGACACCGAAGGTCAGGCTGATGCCTTCGAGACCCGGGATCTGCACGCGGACGGTATTTCCGGGGATCCTGGCATCGGCGGTCAGATAGGTCTGAAGATGATGCTCGAGACAGGAACGGACGTGGTCGTTGACGTTCATAAGTTCGATGAAAGTGGAATTGTCTGCCATGGCGGCACCTCCTGAAAGTGTAGAATTTTCGTACTTTTTGGAAAAGAAAGGCTTTCACCCCGGAGTGTTCCCCGCGGGGCGAAAGCCGTTTTGGTGAAAACGGGATCGGACCGGCCGGTTATTTGCGGGCCTGATTATCGTAATAGTCCGCTCTTGCGGAATCCTGTCTCGCAGCAATGTCTTTTCCGCGCAGGGCATCATCCCGTGCGTCCCAGCGGGCTTTTGCTGCCTGGTCCTGGGCGTACCAGCGGTCATAGGCCTCCTTGTCGGCCTTTGCCTTTGCTCTGGCGCGGCTGTTGTCTCTGACATGGGGTCTTGTCATGGCTCCGTATACGGAATCGCCGATCTCATCGATGCCTCCCATGATCCCGTCTACCAGCCCTCCTATAGGACGGATGATGAGACCAATGATCTTGGCAGAGACGACAATGATCAGGATGCCTATTCCGAACTGCACGAAATCATTGATCCAGTCGGTGTTGAAAAGGAGACCCTTGTTGCCGTGAACGATCAGGGTGACGGGGTTGCCGTAGAGCATGATGACGGAGAGAACCGGCCACTTCCAGAAAATGGGGAGATACACGATAAAGAAGAAAGCAACTACTGAGAAGAGAGCGTCTGAGAAAGTGTCGCCGGTCTTGTATCCGCCGCGGTATCCAGCGAGGGGCGCGACGATGAAAATGGGAAAATAGAAAAGAAATGCGACTTTGATGTGGTTGAAAAGTTCCTTGAAAAAATCGATCATGGTGGTCTTCCTTCCTCTGCACTGCGGCAGATGCTGTATTTTTTGTTCCTTACACTCTATAGACAGGGGAGAATGCGGAAAAGTTTTATCTTTTTCGAAAAAATTTTAAGATTTTTTGAAAATCCGGTTCAGGTTCCGGAATAGACCTCGAAAGCGGAACCGGAAGGCTCGCCCAGAGGAAGGCTGGTGTCGCTGGGCCACCAGAAGCTGGAGGCGTCGATGGCGGCGGTCACGTGCTGTCCGTCCAGGGATTGATATTCCTCATGCTTTGAGATGCAGATCAGTGCTGCGGACTTTTCTCTGAGCCCGGATCCGTCTCCGCTCTGGCAGCTCAGGGTCACCGGAGCGTCGAAGATCATGATCAGGTACATCTTGGAATGGTCGGCGGTGCCGGGATTGGGATCGGGCTTGTCCTGGATCTGCAGGAGCTCGTCATAGGAAACATAGCGCATGGTGCCTGTGACCACCGTCTTTCCTTCGGCTTCCGCTGCTGTTTTCCACTCTGCAAGTGCTTCTTCAGAGGAAGGTTCCTCCGGTTCGGTGTCTTCGGGTTCGGTGACCTCCGGTTCTGTGTTTTCCTGTTTTCCCGTGGTCTCTTCGCTGATTTCGATGCCGTCCATGTTTTGCCGTGGCAAACGAATAGCACTTTTATCACTATTTTTTAACTCCTTCAAAATACCCGAAATATACCGAGATATACCGCCGAAAA
>R06__coassemble_272_pt1 | contig 19562 bp, 20 predicted proteins | sample R06__metabat2_low_PE_050 | metagenome-assembled genome bin R06 | reverse complement strand
TACCGGATATTTCAAAATGGAATACTAATAATGTGAATAATATGAGTTATATTTATTATATGCTGATACGCATAAAATGACTTTTATGGTATCATCCCGATAGGCCTTTATACAGAAGAAAAAAAACGATTTTTGAAAGTAAGGAAAGCTAATGTTTTGGGACAATGTGGCAGGTCTGTACGATTTTTTCATTACACTAAAAAACGGAAAAGTAAATAAGGAACTGTGTCTTAGGATTTCAGAAATGATTGAGCCTTCAGATTCGGTTCTTGAGTGTGCATGCGGTACAGGCATGATCAGTGAGCATATTGCTGAGAAATGTTCACATCTGACAGCAACGGATTTTTCAGAAGGTATGCTGAAGCAGACCCGAAAGAAATGCGGCCGCTTCTCAAATATGACCGTAGAGAAAGCAGATATCACAGAACTGGCGTATCCGGATAACAGTTTCGATAAAGTGGTGGCAGCCAATGTGATTCATCTTCTCAATGACCCCAATGCGGCGCTGAAAGAACTGAACCGTGTCTGTAAGCTGGGTGGAACAATCATCATTCCGACTTATATCAACCATGAAAATGATGGGGAAGTCAGTATATTTGTCAGGATTGTCGCTAAAATGGGGGCGGATTTCAAAGATCAGTTTACATATCAGAGTTATAAAAATTTCTTTATTAAAATGGGATATGAAAAGTGCGAGTTTTCTTTGATCAGAGGCAGCATGCCATGCGCAATAGCAAAGATTACCTGTATTAAAACAGCATGAATTTTTACAAAATCGAGCTCCGCTACCGCCGCAAATTTCGGCTTTGAATCCAATGTAATTTTTATTAAGTTTCATACATAAAAATATACCGTCAAAATTGATTAATGCAGCCCACGGAACGCTTTTGAAAAGAAAAGCTTATTAATTGCTCCAAAATATGACCCAAGCTTGAATTACAGCGCAAATAAAATTATAATACAGAGGATGCAGGTGTAGTTTAATGGTAGAACATCAGCTTCCCAAGCTGAATGCGGGGGTTCGATTCCCCTCACCTGCTCCATTTTTATATATGGAGGGAACGTTTGGGTGCTGAAGCAGGAACTACATGATCTTGCATTTGCAAACGGTGCAGATGCCTTCGGTATAGCAGACCTTACAAGTGCGAAAGCTTTTGTTGAAAAAGCTTACGGAGACAAATTTGCATGTTATCCCCGTGCTGTTTCTTTCGCCATTTATCTGCCATATGACATTCTGAATGAACTTGAGGACGGGCCTTCCCGGTCCTACCAGTATGTTTATCATGTTATCAATCAGAAAATGGATGAAATTGCGCTTCTGGTTGCCCTCAGAATACAAAAAGAGCATTATAAAGCGTATCCCGTTCCTGCCTCTCAGTACAGATTTGATCCTTCGATAAAGTTTGAGCTGAAAGGTCCCAAAATGCAGACGGAGCTGAAAGGTGCTTTCAGCCACAGACTCGCAGCAAGACTTGCGGGAATCGGATGGATAGGGAAGAGCAATCACGTCATCAGTCCTGAAGTAGGGCCAAGGCTCAGACTCTGTACGGTACTGACCGATGCACCTCTGGAAGCTGACAGTCCGATTGAAAACCGTTGCGGGAAATGTACACGATGCCGTGATGCATGTCCTGTGCATGCAATCAAAGGAGTTACTTTTGAACCCGATATCCCACTGGAAGAGAGATTTGATCGTGACAAATGCCATGATTATTTTGACCTTATCCGTGAAACAGCAGGCGTAGACAACTGTGGAAAATGCATATTGGCTTGTCCGTGGGGCAAGAAATACGTGAAATAAGCTAAAAGAAGAAAAGAAAGGATTATAAAAATGACTTACACAAGAGCAAATCAGGGAGTATGTTCCAGATCCACTACCGTCACAATTGAAGACGGCATCATCAAGGACATCAAGGTAGTCGGCGGCTGCAACGGCAACCTCAATGGTATTCACAATCTCCTTATCGGCATGAACGCAGCGGATGCAGCAAAAAGGATGAAGGGCACGAAATGCGGATTTAAGAACACCTCCTGCCCCGACCAGATTGCTCTCTGCATTGAGGAAGCTCTCAACGCATAACTGAGAATATTATTATAAAATCAACGCCCCTGCTTTTCTAAAGCAGGGGCGTTTTGCAGTATTTATGTTTTTCCTGGAGTTATTCTTTTACAATTTTCTTCTGGATATCGATGATTGCAGGACCGGCAAGATAGGCAACGACGCAGGTAATAATCAGTTCAGGAAGCATGAACGAACCGTTGTAGATTGCACTGTAGACACAGGAAAGACCGAAACCGGAGCAGGATCGGAGAATTGCATTTCCCATATTTCCCATATTTTCAAAGAACCATTCCGCATATTCGCCCCATACAGCGACACCGCTGATGAAATGGCAGACAAATCTGAGAGCAATTACTACAGCTGCTCCTGCCGTAAGTTCAAGTCTGACATTGTTGAACTTACCTTTGAACATGCCGCCAAAACCCAGCACAGCAAATGCAAGCAGATAGTCAAAGAGCAGAACAACTATGAAAGCCACTGCTGTGGTTCCGGGGCCGGAAAAACCAGTAAAAATCTGAATAAGAGCAAAAACCGTTGAGCTCATCATGCCCCATTTAATTCCATAAATATAGGAAATCAGAATGATGGGAAGCATGGAACAGAATGTGATGGAGCCTCCGTTCTCAAGGAACTTGAATTTGGGGAACTCGCAGAGTACTGCTGATACTGCAATAAGAAGAGCACATTCAACCAGTACAAGAAGCTTTTTATTTCTCATATTTCACCTCATAAAAATAGGCAGTCTGTCAGACTGCCTTACGTACGTAAAAACACCCGAAGCGGGTGAAAATACTGCAACTTCCTACGACGGCATTATCCGACAGGTTCAAAGGGACTGGAAAAATCCATCTCAGCTTACGCGCCCCTGTGCCAATATTGAATTGAATGAATTATAAAACAGATATGCTTCTATTTCAAGCATATGCAACGGCAATGCGGTCAAGATTGTTGTAATCTCTGAAAACAGACGCATTGCTGAATCCGTTTTCATTAAGAAGAGTCAGGACTGGATCTGCCTGGTCATTTCCTATTTCAAAGGCCACAGGATGCCCGCATTTCAGTTTTTCTTTGATGATGGGAATCAGTTCACGATAAAAAAACAAGCCGTCCTCACCGCCGATAAAGGCCATTTTAGGTTCAAGTTTCAGTTCGTCATAGTTATCGCTGTAATCCTTCGGCGTAATATAAGGAGGGTTGCAGGTAATAATGTCAAAACTGCAGTCGGGGCAGTAATTAATATAATCAGCCGCATCCATTTCGATGACTCTGATATCCAGTTGCAGTTCAGATTTGTTTTCTTCCATAAGCGAACATGCTTCATGGGAAAGTTCCACTGCAGACACGCTGGAGGAAGGGAAGAAACGTTTCAGGCAGAAAGCAAGGACACCGGTTCCAGAGCAGAGATCAAGGCAGTTCGAATATGCCTCGTTTCCAAAAAGTTCTTTTACCTTTTCCGCAAGCTGCTCTGTTTCGGGGCGGGGAATCAGTGCCCGCTCATCAACTTTTACTTCAAAATCAAGGAAAGGCCAGTATCTTGCAATGTACTGAAGGGGAATGCCGGAAATCCTTTTTTTCAGAAGTTCATCTATTTTTGATTCCTGTTCCGAAGAAAGCGTACTGGAAGAAAGATCGTATATTTTCATTCCGGTTGCGGTTTCGAAAAGAGTATTCAGGTCATTTTCGGTATAAAGGCCCGCCTCCTGCAGAGTCTTCCTGATATGGGATACTGCTTCGTTTCTGGTCATATACTTGCCTCTTCAGGATTCTCGGGGATAACTTCCTTCATTGCTGCAATAGCGACTTCGATCATATCATCGTCGGGTTCAAATACGGTAAGCCTCTGAACAAGCAGACCTGGCGTCCTCATGATCACCGCAAGTTTATTGTCGTGTTTGCCTGCATACTTAAGGCATTCATACGAAACACCCATAATAAGCGGAAGAGAGAGGATCTTATAAACTACTCTAAGCCATGTGCTAGTCCAGGGTACAAACGTAAATACAAGAATGCTGATGAGGATGACTATGAACATGTAACTGGTACCGCAGCGAGGATGAAATCTTCCATACTTTCTTACATTTTCGACAGTAAGTTCGGCACCGTCCTCATAGCAGAATATCGTCTTATGCTCCGCACCATGGTATTTGAACACTTCCTGGATTTCCTTCATTCTGGAGGAAAGGTAGATATATCCGAGGAAAATGCAGATCTTGATGATGCCTTCAATAAGCGCCTTGAAAACGCCAAGCGGGATAACGAGGGAAATCAGACCTGTAATGACCGTTGGAAGTACAACGAACAAGCCGACGGAAAGACACGCCGCCAGTGCTGCAGCAACATACTCGATCACGTTGTCGGATTTCTCACCGAAAACTTTTTTAAGCATTCTGTCAAAGGCATCTTCTTCAACGTCTGCCACGATTGCATCCGCTGATTTCATCAGCTGCTCATAACCGTTTTTAAATGCGATGATAATAGCTGCAACGCCTCTGGCAACAGGTATCTTGCTGACCGGATTCTTCTCGCTCTTGGTGATCTCCTTTTTTATAGTGCCGTCCGGCATACGCAGAGCAAGACAGGTGAGTTCCGGGCCTTTCATGGAGATTCCGCCCATGACAGCCTGGCCGCCGATTGATGTTTTAAATTTACCCATTTTAATCTTCCTGTTCTATTGAGTTTTTATAAAGAGGTACGCAAAATGTAACTTTAGTACCTTTGCCGAGTTCACTTTCTATATTCAGCATGCCTTTATGGGCGCTGATGATCTCCTTGACCAGCGCAAGACCGATTCCAGTACCGTACTTGGCATTCGAGGCCTGAAAATATCTTTCCGTGATCCTGTCAAGATCCTCTTTCGGAATACCTGGACCCGAATCTTCGATGGATACTGCACCGTATTCTTCTTCAACAAAGAGCGTTACACGAATACTGTCGCCGTATGAGGAGTATTTAAGAGAATTGTCAAGGATATTATTTACGACCTGTCTGATACGGTTCCTGTCGCACTTTACGATGACCGGATTGTCCGGTTCCGAAAATTTAATGTGTATGCCTGATTTTTCAGACCTCTGTGAGAACGTAAGTACAAAATCATAAAGTTCCGCGCCTAGATCAATTTTTTCAAGATTGAGTTTCAGACTCCGGCTGGCCTCAAGTCTGGAGAAGTCAAGAAGATCTTCGACCAGGGAAGCAAGCCTTTCGGATTCACTGGTAATGATTTCAAGTCCTTTATGGTACAGTTCCTTATCATTGATATCGGACTGGTTCAGTGTCTCACCCCACCCTTTGATGGAAGTCAGCGGCGTCCTGAGTTCATGAGATATTGAGGAAATAAAGTCATTTTTCAGTTTGTCGGTGTTTTCAAGTTCGGACGCCATGTCATTTACGATGTCGCAGAGATCTCCGAGTTCTCCGGAATATCTGTTGTCGATTCTGGTATCAAAAGCACCGGAAGCAATACGGCGGGCGGATTCACCGATATCTTTAATAGGACGAGTCATGGATCTGACAAAAAACAGTCCTGTAACTGAGATCAGTATGATAAAGGCAAGCCCGACTGCTATGATGATGCCGATAAAATCAGAAATCTGCTGGTCCACATTTGTCAGAGAACACATGATTCTCACCGCTACGGCATCTCCGCAGTAACGGTCAAGTACATGCGTCAAAGACATGATGTGTTCGCTGTCGTTTAGATAGCCGATATAAGAAGCATTCTTTTCGGTATTTACCGCTTCCTGGAAATCGTCCATATCGTCGGGCTCTTGAAATGCAAATCCGCTCGAGGTAACCAGTGAATTGCCGTATATATCGAGAATAATGACTTCAAACTTGTCCTTTTCCTGAAAATCACGCACCATCGAAACAAGTTCCGAATAGTTTTCTTTTGAAGTTACATTTTCTGACAGGGAATTCTCAATGGATTTGATCCGGAAACTGAGAGCCTGTTCTACCGAGCTGTAATAGGACTGCTTTGAAAATAAGTACACCGAAAAACAGGCAAGAATAACAATGATCATCAATGGAATCAATGTCATCGTTATCCAATGCTCCGAAATAGTTCCTTTTCTGTTTTTCTTAACTTTATTATCCAATTATTCTGTATACCAGCGGTAACCGTAGCCCCAGATTGTCTGAATGTATTTGGGATTGCTCGAATCATCTTCGATTTTCATTCTGAGACGTCTTATATTGACGTCGACTATCTTAACATCTCCGTAATAAGACTTTCCCCATACTGCCTGAAGGATCGTTTCGCGGTCAAGAGCTGTACCGGGATGCTCAAACAGGCATTCCATGATCTGATACTCGACCTGAGTGAGGTCGAGGGTCACACCATTTTTGGAAACTCTGCGTGCTTTTTTATCAAGGGAAAATACACCCTGATTAATAATATTCTCGGAAGTATCTTTATCCGCGTCCGCGCGGCGTATTACCGCTTCCACTCTTGCCATCAGTTCATTAAGGCTGAACGGCTTTGTTACATAGTCATCGGCTCCAATAGAAAGGCCTTTGATTTTATCTGTCTCCTGAACTTTCGCCGTAAGCATTATGATACCGATCTTAGCATTTGTTTTTCTTATAAGCTTGCAGAAATCGATGCCGCTCATTCCGGGAAGCATGATATCAAGAAGGATAAGACTGAATGAAACCGGTTCTTCGTTATACAGTTCAAGAGCTTTTTCTGCAGAAGCAGCCCTTACAGCTTCATAACCAGCTCGATCCAGATTCAGAGCAATCAGCTCTCTGATTGCATATTCATCTTCCACGACTAATATTTTTTTCATGATTCCTCCCTTAAAAAACGAAGAAATTATCTTTTATGTACTGTTTGTCTTCTTCAGAGCAACTGAATCTGACATAATATCTGTTTACGCCACTGTTTGCTATCAGGCGATAGCCGTCTGCAACAAGTCCGTCGGCACTCCCGTTGATATCCACAACAAAAAGGTCTGCATAAATGCTGCCATCCTCATTGGAAACAACAGTGAATTCCTTAGGGGTATTATCATTGTGTATGATCCTGATGTCCGAAAGCCAGTGATCCGGAAGGCTCATGGCAAACTGATAGTCTGAAGAATACAGTGTGGAGTAGCCAAGAACAATCTCTCCATCGGATATTGTATACCAGTAAACCATATTGTTGATATCCGGCGTATCCGTAGAAGGTTTCACTCTTGACGGGAAATGAAGTATTCCGTTAAGCGAAGATGAAACAAGAAAACCGTCATTCTCCCGTTTACTTAGGGAAACGACATCATAGCCGCCGCTGTAAGCGGCATCGGAAAATATACCGCTGTTATTAAGGGAAAACACTTCCGTCTGAAGACCAGATGACGTAATTTCATCAACAAATACAGAGGTTTTGTTCTTGTCCGTGATGCCGGTATAAAGTCCGCTGATATTCATGCATTCATCGTCGAGAGCAATGACGCCTTCGACGTTCAGCCCGTCTTCCTGGACACTTACGAGTTTCACATTATAACCGGTGTCCGACGTCGTTTTGGCAACATAGCAGAATTCACTGCTGCCGTTATCATCGATATCGATTGTTGTCAGTTTAAGACAATTTTCCTCAAATCCAAGTTCCAGAGTCTCGTTTTCATAAATATATGAGTTAAGGGAATTAGAAGTTTTGCTCCTTGATGTCCATTCAGTGATAAGAAGGGGAGTAGTGCCGCTCACAAATGAGAATGACGCAATGGAGTCACCGATGCCGAATGTTTTGTCGGCAATATAGTAAGTACCATCCTCTTTTCTCTCAAGGACTGCCATAATGGCATTGACATCTTCACCGGAATCCAGATAAAAAGCAAGAACCTCGTTCTGTCCGTCATTATCCAGATCGACGGAACGAATCGCGGATCTGTCAGCACCGGAAACAGGGTACACAAACGAAATCGAACCAGCAGCATCCGTGGTAAGAGTACTGAGGACAGATGACTGTTTTTCAGAAAGAGCAGGAGCCGTTATCAGTTCATCAATTGAATTGGACATCGACAGAGAACAGGAACTCAGTATTAAAGCAAGAATCATAATCAGAGCGTAAATTACATTTTTTCTCATATGGTTCCTCCTTTTTAAGGTAATTTTATATTTCAAGATGAGGATAGTCAAATTCTCTGCGGACAGCGACCAAAAAATATAATTATTTGACACAACAGGGCCGAAATATTATAATTCATAGGCAAATGGGCTCGTGGCTCAGTTGGGAGAGCGCCGCGTTCGCATCGCGGAGGCCGGGGGTTCGAATCCCCTCGGGTCCACCAGAAAACAGCAATCAACTAATCTTGGTTGCTGTTTTTGTTTTAAATCCAATTTCACATTTTCCATGATTTAGAAGGTAAAAACATGATCATCAATCACGTAAGACTCGTTCCGGAAGTTTCCGGCGGAATTTCCACCGAAGACGGATATGTCGAGATTTCCGGGAAAACAATCGAAAAAGTTTCATCAGCCCCTTATGATGGGAATTCTGCATTTTATGATGCAGCTGGAAAAACGCTGATTCCGGGTCTTTTTGATCTGCATACTCATATCGGAATGGGACAGGGAAATAAGGGCGGTTTCATGCCGGAAGGCAATGACATGTTCACGCTGGAAGCCTACTGCGCACAGGTCGGACACTACCTGGATCATGGTTTTACGACAGTCAGAGACTGTGGATGTCCGAAGCGTGTTACGTACTATGTCAGAGACATGATCAACAGAGGAATCATTGAAGGGCCGGACGTGATCGCCTGCGGTCCCATCATTTCCTCTTCCGCTCTTGATGACGGAGACGCCGGAGATACGGTATTTGCTGACGGTCCATATGAAATAAGAAAGGCTGTTCACAGGGAAATGGCTGCACAGGCGGACTTCATCAAAATATATGCCTCCGGTTCCGCGGGGGATCCCAAAGGCAAGCCGACCCACCCTATCATGTTTGAGGATGAAATCCGTTCTGCCGTGGAAACAGCCGAACTTCATGATTCCTATGTTGCGGCACACTGCCATGCAGACAGTGCCATCCGCGCCTGCATAAACTCAGGTGTTCACACCATCGAACACGCTACCTACCTCAGCGAAGATACCATCGAACTTCTGAAGGAAAAACGATACACCTGTCTGGTCCCAACCCTGGCCGCATGTTTCGTCAGCCAGGAAGAGCCCAAGGCAAGAGCATTCTGGCTTGCCCGCCTCACACCCATGCTTGAGTGCGAAGGTGAAAACATCGGGAAAGCATACAAAGCCGGAATCAAAATCGGCTTTGGCACCGACTGCGGTTCTGAATCAAAGCAATATGTCAACGGCATTGAGTTTGAATATAGAAAAAAATACAGCGGCATGTCAGACAAGGATCTGCTGATCCAGGCAACCACGGTCTCAGCAGAAATTGCCTTCAGAGATAAGGTGACCGGTTCTGTAAAAGCCGGTCTGAAGGCGGATCTTGTTCTTGCGGACGGAAATCCTGATGAAGACATTTCCTGTCTTTACAGGAAGCCGATAGTAGTCTGGAAAAACGGAGTACAGGTAAGATGAACAGTTGTTTTGTACCATATGAGAAAAAAGTAAAAAAATACTATGAGCCGCAGGGATATGAATACGAACTGAACACCTCCGATTTTATTCTTAAGGACAGCGAAGGAAACATGGAAGCCACCATGTTCAGCTATTCCTATATGAAACTTCCGCATGAAGAAAACAGACCTGTCATGTTCGCATACAACGGAGGTCCCGGCGCAGATTCAAACTGGGTTCACCTTGGTTTCCTGGGGCCAAAGAACATTCATATTTCAAACTACCCCTACCTTGATTCCACTACGGAAACAACATTGAAGGAAAACCGCAATTTTCTTCTGGATGTCTGCGACATCGTGCTGATCAATCCTGCAGGTACGGAACACACATACGTAACCGAAAAAGGAAAGATCAAATATTTCAATTCCGACGGAGACTGCAATTCGTTTGTACTCTTTATTGAAGACTGGCTCAGGAAAAACGGACGTCAGAACAGTCCTGTATATCTTGCAGGCGAAAGCTATGGAACAATCAGAAACCTTGTAGTCGCTTCGAGGCTGCCTGACTATATTCATTTGGCTGGCATCATATTCATCGGTGTTTCCTGGAACGTCGGAGCCAAGAGCATTTCCTATGTCGAGCCGAACGTCAGAAGACTCGGAGCGAATGCTGCTACAAACTGGTTCCATAATCTGAAAAACAAAATTCCGTTCGATGCTTTTATTGAAGAAGCCATCAGTTTCGCGTACGGCCAGTACGCCCATATCCTTCTGATAGGCAATAATGCTTCTGAGGAGGAAGTCGCAGATACGGCTGAAAAACTGTCTTACTATTCCGGAATGGATAAGGACTTTCTGCTGAAAAATCATCTTCGTTTTTCGGAACCGGATTATCTCAACGGTTTCAGCAACACAAGCGTCATCAGCACTTACGATTCAAGAATCGAATCTCCTAAAACAGGAGAACAGGTAAGGGAACCCGGCGCAGACGGCGATCCCTTTATGGACAAGGTAGGGTCCAAATTTGACCATCTGATGAAAGAGTATGCCTCTGAGATTCCGCTTCCTCCCGAAAGAGAAAAATGCGATATCAACGACATTTACCGGCTGTGGAGTTTTGCTTCCATTCCTGAGGACACCATGAAGCTGCCGGAAACATTGCTTCGGAATAAAAAGAAACTGTGCTTCATGATTGCCAACGGATATTATGACATGCAGTCCACCTTTGATTTCGTTCTCTATTATCTTTCACAGCATGACATGCCGGAAGAAAGAACCTTCGTAAAGTTCTATCAGGGAGGACATGCTTGCTATGTCGGCGACACCACAGAAGCTCTGCAGAATGACGTCAGGGATTTTGTCAAAAAAAGCCTTGAAATCAACAGCTGAAGCATAACGAAAAAGCTCATCCTGATGAACATTTTCAGGACGAGCTTTTTTATATTTATAAAGTTTCAAAGATTATTTTCCCAAGCCTTTTGTCTTGGTATAGGAAGCAACAACAGACTTGATGACAGCCGCACGGAAAGAATTCTCTTCAAGGCACAGAACCCCTTCGATAGTGGATCCGGCAGGGGAACATACGGCATCCTTCAATTCACCGGGATGTTTTCCCGTGTCCGCCATGAGCTTGGCTGACCCTGAAAGAAGAGCAGCTGTCATCTCATAGGCAAGCTTCCTGGGAAGCCCGCACATTACCGCACCGTCTGCCAGACTTTCCATGAAGAGATCCACAAAAGCAGGCCCGCATCCAGTAAGAGCGCTTCCGGCATCAAAAAGTTTTTCATCCAGAGCGTATAGCCTTCCGGTAAGCGACATAAACTCTATGAACTCCGCAAGATTCGCCTCTGGGACCATGTCGTTTGCACTGTAAAGCGTTACGCCTTCACATACAGAAACAGGGGTATTTGGCATGATTCTGATGAAAGGGAACTTTTTTCCCAGCATGTCATAATATTTATCACTGGCGATACCTGCCGCCATGGAAACAAATACAGGCTGTCTTCCGCAATCAGAACAAAGATTTCCAAGTTCCTTAACTACATCTGGAACAATTCCGGGTTTCACCCCGATAAATATGTAGTCGCAGCAGGCAGCAATCTCTTTCTTATCACAGCAGATACCGTTAATTTCTTCCGACAGTTCCTGTGCTTTTATTGATGTTCTGTTATTAAGATATATGCTTATCTCCTTATTTGCCGAAAGTGCTCTGGCAATTGCGGAGCCCATGTTTCCGGTTCCGATAAAACCGACTCTGATCATTCTGCAATCCTTTCTTCATTTTGTGTTATTCTTATATATATTATAGTATTCTGTTTGACTCAGGTGTATAAACATGTTTCATCCTTTCAAGCATCTCTGTACGGTAATCAATCATAAAAACAAGGTATTTGCCCTTGCCTGCAAGTGCGGTATCCCTTGGCAGGGTTTTACTCATGATCTTTCCAAATTTTCTCCCGCCGAATTCATTCCCGGCGCCAGATACTGGAACGGCCACGAAAGCCCTCAGGTAACGGAAAGAAAGATCTACGGCTACTCTGCGGCCTGGATGCATCATAAGGGAAGAAACAAGCACCATTTCGAATACTGGACGGATTATGTAAAAGGCGTGGGACTGACGGCTATCAGAATGCCGGTAAAATATGTCGCCGAAATGTTCTGTGACCGTGTAGCAGCATGTAAGGTCTACCAAGGATGCAAATATACCGACCGGTCCGCGTTGGAGTATTTTGATACTTCGAGAAAAAAGTATTTCATTAACGAAGAAACGGCAGAACTATTGAGAAAGCTTCTTCTTATGTTATCCTTAAAAGGAGAAGATTATACCTGCAGTTTCATCAAAGAGAATCTGCTGAAAAACGGATACGATCAGAATTTTGATAAAGAAGGCTTAAAATGAACAACTGCATAATCATCGGAATCGCCGGCGGAACAGGGAGCGGAAAAACAACAATGACCCGCGAAATCATGAGAGAATTCGGCAGCAATGTCACTCTCATCAGTTATGACAACTATTACAAAAGACATGATGAAATGAGTTATGAGGAAAGGTGCAAACTCAATTATGACCACCCCGATTCCTTCGACGAAGATCTTTTCGTCAAGCACCTGCTTATGCTGAAACAGGGAGAAGAAGTGCAGGGCCCCATATACGATTTCAGCATTCACAACAGAAGCAATCAAACGATCGTCTATAAACCTGCAAAAGTAATTATTGTGGAGGGAATACTCATCTTTGCCAGCAAGGCCATCTGCGAACTCTGCGATATCAAGATTTTCGTTGATACGGACTCGGACGAAAGAATACTCAGAAGAATACTCAGAGACGTTAAAGAAAGAGGCAGGTCTCTTGACTCGGTAATCAACCAGTACCTCACGACAGTGAAGCCGATGCACGAAAAATATGTTGAACCCAGTAAAAAGAATGCGGATGTCATCGTACTCGGAGGCGGACAAAATCTCGTAGCGCTTAATATGATCTATGACCGCATCAGAAATCTTATTGCCAATAATTGACATTCGTATTTATGTATTGTATAATAGCTGAGCAAATGCGGGTATGGCGGAATTGGCAGACGCGCTAGATTCAGGTTCTAGTCGGGGCAACTCGGTGGAGGTTCAAGTCCTCTTACCCGCACCAGACAGCTTAAGAGACTGACGATTGGTCAGTCTCTTTTGTTTTTCTTCTCGTTGACAAGTCGCCTTAAGGCAATCATAATGGTAAACGATGTTTACTTTCGAAAGGAGTCCGCAATGAACAAAGAAGCTTTAGACAATAAGAAAGTTGAGATAGCAACAAAGACTGCAGCTGCATTTGCTGTCAGTCTTGTAATTACGCTCGCAAGCATTGCCTCGCTCACCGCTGTATACTGCAAGTCCCTTATGGACATCAAGTATTTCAACGATGATGACGTTTATCACGAATGAATGATGGAATCGTAAGTATTGCACCTGCTAAAGAGAAATACATCATAGCCGCTCTGCATGAGATGAAGGAAAACGGTGTTTCCAATCTGACCATCAGATGCGTTGCAGGAAGATGCGGAGTATCCCCGGGAGCAATATACAAACACTTTTCAAACAAAAATGATCTCATCCTCTCGGTTTATAAATATGTAAACAAAAAATGGGAGGAAGAGCAGGAAAAGGCACTGGCAAATGCGTTAGGCACATACCGTGACAAAATCGTAGTCATTTCACTGGCCTATATCCATTTTCTGTGCAGCAATCCGGAAATTCAGTCGATTGTCATGAATAACGACCGGTCCATGCCCCCAGAACAGCTCGCTGAGAAAGCAAGACTTACAAATCTGACTCTTGAACTAGTCAGAGGATATGCGAAAGAAACTGAAATGCCGGAAGAAATGTTCATAAGAAAAGAATTCACACTGCGTTCCTTTGTATACGGAGCAGCGATGATGATAAACTCAGGCACGATACCTCTCAATGAGGAAACAGATTCCCTGATCAGAAAGATCGTCGACAGGGAATTTGATCTGCCTTAACAGGTGAAAAGAATGAAATTTAAAAAAGCATCAGACAGAGACAATTATATTCCCGAGAAATTCAGCAGCATCAGAGAAATGGTGGATCTTGCTGTCGCTGAAGCCGGAGACAAAGATGCCTACAGATTCAGGAAAGGGAGATCCGACGAAATAGAACATGTCACGTTCAGACAGTTCAAAGATGATCAGGAAAATCTCGGCGCCGCTCTCACAGAACTGGGATATGGCTCTTCCCATATTGCCGTTATGAGCGAAAATCGATACGAGTGGATAAACGCCTACGTCACAGTTCTTAAAAGTGCAGGTGTTGTCGTTCCGATCGACCGTGAACTTCCCGTTGCAGACAAGATAACCGTTCTGAACGACAGCGATTCTGAAGTTCTGATTTTCAGCACCAAGTATTCTTCCTTCGTTAAAGAAAACAAGGATAAACTGCCGAATATCAAACTTTATATCAACTTTGACGCAGAAGAAGACGAGGCGGATTCCGGCATCCTCTCCTATAAAAAACTCATTGCCCATGGCGCAGAGCTTGACAAAACAGCATACGACAGTCTGAAAAGCGATGAGAATGACCTGAAGTCCCTTGTTTACACTTCCGGCACAACAGGTATGGCCAAAGGCGTTATGCTCTCAGAGCATAATCTCTGCTGTCTTGTTTATTACGGACTTCTTGTTTCCGGAAAAGGAGATGTAGGCCTTTCGGTTCTCCCATTCCACCACACCTATGAAGCAAATGCCGGCATACTGGTCTGCATTCATACTCACAGCACCATCTGCATCAATAATTCACTTAGGAATATTGTCAAGGATCTTCAGCTTTTTAAGCCGGAATTTGTCCAGGTGGTACCCGCACTATTGGAGTTCATATATAACAGTATTCTCAAAAATATCAAGGCGCAGGGGAAGGAGAAGACCTTCAACAATGCCCTGAAGCTTTCCGAGACACTCCGCAAGGTCGGAATAGACCAGAGAAGAAAGATTTTTTCCTCGATCCATGAAACATTTGGCGGGAATCTTAATCAGATTGTCTGCGGCGGCGCAGCATTAAGACCCGAAGTCGGAGAATTTTTTGAGAAGATCGGCATCCTTGTCCAGAATGGTTACGGAATCACGGAATGTTCTCCGATCGTCGCAGTCAATGATGTCAAGTCTGTAAGATGGGATACGGCGGGTCATCGGCTTGAGTGCATAGAATGGAAGATCGACCAGCCGAATGAAGAGGGAATCGGCGAGATTCTCGTTAAAGGCGATACCGTCATGCTCGGATACTACAAACAGCCGGAGAAAACGGCAGAAGTATTCGAAGACGGATGGTTCCATACCGGAGATTACGGTAAGTTCACCAAAGATGAACAGATTATGATCACCGGAAGAAAGAAAAACATTATCGTTCTCAACAACGGCAAGAATATCTATCCCGAAGAAATCGAGGGTTACATCGCTGGCATTTCATATGTCACCGAAGTCATCGTCAAGAGCATCAAAGATGACAAGAACGAAGAAATCGGACTTCTTGCTGAAATCTATATCGGTGAAGAAAGTGACAGAAAACAGCTTGCAGAAGGCAGAATCCTGGATGACATTCACAGGACCATGAAAGAGCTACCGTCTTATAAGCAGGTTACTGAGGTGGTAATAAGAGACACACCATTTGATAAAACCACTTCAAACAAGATTAAAAGAACCTATTAAACGACAAAAAAACCGCCTGACGGCGGTTTTTTTATCTGATAAAAATCATTTACTGCTCAATAAACTGCAGGTTCAGATCGACGTCTCCGTCGATTCCCGCAACATTACCGGTGCAGGAGTACTGCCAGTAATCAAAATCATACTGAAAAGTAGGATAATCGGTATACTGTGCAAGCCAGAAATCATACTGAATGATATCCGACAGTTCATAGCAGAGATAAGCAGTATAGCAGTTGAAGTAGACGAGAGGCGTATATCCGGCTTCAGTGATTGCGGAACAGAAAGCATTGCACGCCTCACCGAGCTGTTCCTTTGGAATATCGTATGTACGTGCATCTTCACCCACATATTCCCAGTCAAAAACAACAGGCATCTGCAGTTCACGTCCGTCCAGAAGACTAAGCACAAATTCAGCTTCCTCACGTCCTTCCTCGGCGTTTATTGCCTGAGAAAAAATGTATACGCCCGTTTCTATGCCGGCCTGCTGTGCGCCATCAATATTTGCTTCATATCTGGAATCAGCGTATAAGCCCCCCTCGGTCGATCCTCTGATACCTACCCTGACGAAAGCAAAATCGATGCCGTCTTCAGCAACAGAAGTCCAGTCGATTTTTCCCTGATAGGAGGACACATCTATGCCATTTCGGATATAATAATTATCCGCAAGGTAAGTCATCCTATCTTCACTCATTGAAAAACTCCCCTTATCATATGGATTCAGAGGCAGGGAAGGGTCCCTCATGATGATCTGATCATAGAAGGAAAAGTATTTTGTATCTCTTAAAAGAGCATTCAGATACGGATGATCGGGACGGATATTCCAGGCAACCACAACGGCTGCAGCTATCGTAGCCAGCAGAAGCACGGCGGCAATCCACCTTTTTATGTATCTTTTTGTTTTAATATTTATTCTTCTCATACCGGCTATTATATTTGAGTTCTACCACATCAGCAAGAAAAAAATAAAACGGCAGGTATTGTAACCCGCCGTTTTATAAAGGAAAACTAAAAAGGAAAAATGAAAAAGATCAAATCATCAATGTCATTTGTGATTCTGTAACTTATTGTAATATATTGAGGATAAATAATAAATAGTAACAAATGATAAACTTTCCTTCATATTTTTGGTATGTCCTATACATTGTTAACAATTTTTGAATTTGTTGGTAAACAAGTAATGATAAATAGAGAAGCAATCAGAGAAAATCTGTATCTGACACTTATAGATAGAAATTATAAGAGAGACAAACTGATCATAGAGATTTCAAAGCAAATCGACCGAAACATCGTTACAGGCTGCGCTCTTCTGCCATACGTGATGAGTTCAGGCTTCGGGAAATACGACTCCATCAATCTGATTTCAAGAAGGCTGGATCAATTATACGGAGCATCCCTATCCTCCTTTTCCTATTTGTCCGAAAATAAACAGATATTTCATTTTGAAATCGATTCACCTTCAGACAGATATCTGCAGGAGAAAGAAAACGGCATTTTCTGCATAGATCTTCTCTTTGATTTGATATTCAGTCCCATAATGAAAAACGGCGCTTTCAGAGAACATGCCGTAGAGTCTGAGAAAAGACAGCTCGAAAGTCTCATTTTGTCCGATATAAATGATAAATCCTCTTACTGCATGAAAAAAGCACTGGAGTGTTTTTACAAAGAAGACAACAGGGGAATACCCTCCTACGGATATTTAAAGGACCTTGGGAACATTACCTCTAAAACCCTGGCAGAAATATATTCCGGACTGCTTGATTCTTCAAAAACAGAAATTCTGTATTCCGGATCGTATCCCGATTATCTCCGGCAAAGAATCACAGACCGTTTTCAGAACGGAATGACCGGGAAATACAAGGAAGCCGGTGGCATATTCAGATACCAGGGGGCCCTATTTGATGTTCATGAACGCATGCATCTCGATCAGGACAAACTGTGCCTTGTCTACAGTTCCGATCTCGATCCCAGTCTGAAGAACTGTGCCGTCCTCTCCGTGTTCAATACAATCCTCGGGGCATCCTCCGCTTCTCGACTTTTCAGAGAAATCAGAGAGAAAAAACAGCTATGCTATTACTGCAGTTCCAGGAAAATTACTTCCGGTGCCTGCTCATTATTTATCGAAAGCGGATTTCATAGTTCCAGTTTTGAAGCAGCAGTCCAGGTAATCAGGAATATAATGCATTCATTCTGCGAAAACGATGTCAGCCGGCAGGAACTGGGTACAGCCAAGAAAACGATTATAAGTTCCATAAGCGGCTTCAGCGACTACATTTCATCCTATATGACCTCCATGCTCTCCAAGATCAACGGTTTTGGAACGCTCATAACACAGGAAGAAGAAATAGAAGCTATCCGGAATGTAACAGCATCCGATATCCGGGAAATGGCAGAAAAAATGTACTGCTGCGGTCTGTATCATCTGGCAGGAGAAAACTGAAATGAATAAAAGACTGGAAGACAACTGGCTGTTTGACAACACTATCGGAGACGAAGTTCTCCATGAAGAATTTCATTTCCTGAGAATGAAAAACGGAATGACGGCTATGGTATACGAAATGCCGGATAAAAGTTCGGTTTCGGCCCAGATCAACGTCAAATTCGGTTCGCTTATGAAAACCTATGCGGCGGACGGAAGCATTAAGAAACTGCCTGCGGGAACCGCTCATTTCATGGAACACAAAATGTTCGATACCGCCTCCGGCGATAACTTTGATTATTTTGCAGAACTTGGTGCCAATGCCAATGCCTATACTTCCCACACAAAAACGGCATATCTTTTCTCTACTACTACAGAACCGCTGAAATCTCTGAAAACATTGATAAAATCAGTGACAGAACCTTATTTTACTGAGGAAACGGTAAATAAGGAGATACCGATCATCGACGAAGAAATCAATATGTATCAGGATGATCCCGCCTGGAGAATGGAACTTGAACTTTTCAAGCTGCTGTATAAAAATATCGGTCTGAATGAAGACATCGCCGGTACTCATGAGGAGATAAGGAAAATCACACCGAAAATTCTTTATGAAACTTATTTTGATTTTTACAGACCGGATAACATGCTGCTGACAGTCGCAGGAAACATCAAAACAGAAGATGTAATCGGAATTCTGAATGAAAATATTCATTTCGATACGAGGATCCAAAGCAGGCCTGTCCTTCTTCCAGTCATCAGGGAGCCCGACGAGGTCATCGGGCACTTCCACGAAATGGAGATGGATGTTTCCGAAGATATGTTCTGCTTCGGTTATAAGCAAAAGCCGCTGATTCTCTGTTCTAAGTACCGAACGGAAGTACTTCTGGATATCATACTTGAACTGATCTGCGGAGAAAGTACAGAACTGTACCAGGAACTTTATAATTCCGGACTAATTAACGAAGAGTTCAATTTTAATTATTATTATGGTAATGGATATCTGTGCATCTATTTTGAAGGAGAGTCGCCGGACTGCCGCCTTGTAGCGGATAAGATAAAAAATCGGATAGCATCTCTGAAAACAAGCGGATTTGATCCCGAACGTTTCGAAGAACAGAGAAGGACCGCCTTCGGATCGGAAATCTGCACTCTGGACAATGTAAGTGCGGTATGCAGCAATATGGCGGAATCCTACTATAAAAACTGCGATCTCTTCGCTATAATACACAGCATAGCCTCGCTTGGAATAGACGAAGCAGAAGAGCTTCTCAGAAACATGTTTGACGAAAGCAATTCTGCAATATCCATAATAAAAGCATCGAAAGGAAAATAATAATGAGTCATGTGTCATTTCCGGCACTCGGAATCGAATTTACAAT
>R06__coassemble_256_pt1 | contig 20073 bp, 23 predicted proteins | sample R06__metabat2_low_PE_050 | metagenome-assembled genome bin R06 | reverse complement strand
TTCTTCCGTTTCTGCTGAAGACCTCTCCGTGCTGCTTCGTTACCTGGAAATCTGGGTCGATCAGCCTTTTGGCTGCGATCCTGCCGAGACAGACGATGATCTTCGGATTGATCTCGGAAATCTGGGATTCGAGGAAATGCATGCAGCAGTTCTCTTCTTCCGGAAGCGGGTCTCTGTTCTTTGGCGGACGGCATTTTATGATGTTCGCAATATACACGTCGCTGCGTTCGAGACCGCTTGCAAGGAGCAGCGTATCGAGGAGCTTGCCTGCCGCGCCGACAAAGGGTTCCCCGGTCTCGTCTTCGTTTCTGCCGGGCGCCTCACCGACAAACATGATGTCGGCCTGCTCGTTTCCGCTCCCGAATACAGCGTGGATCCTGGTCTGCGAAAGCGGACATGCCGTACAGAACTTTGCTTCTTCCCTCAGTTCAGAAAGTGACATACCCCGTCCTCCTCTTAAATTAATGCTTACATCATACACGAAATCTTGAACTGGGAAAAGAACAAGTGTACAATTTAGAAGGAATAATATCTTACGAAAAGAGGAAAAAAATATGTCAATTCTTGTTGAGATTTCAGCACGTCATGTACATGTTACAGAGGAAGTGCTTAAGAAGCTTTTTGGTGAAAACGCAGAACTCACAGTCAAGAAGGAGCTTTCACAGCCCGGTCAGTTCGCAAGCAACCAGAAGGTCGATGTCGTAGGACCCAAGAGAACACTTACAGGTGTTTCCATTCTCGGACCCTGCCGTAAATTCAATCAGATCGAGCTCGCAGCTACAGATGCACGTTCTATCGGCATCAAGGCTCCTGTCCGCGAGAGCGGCAACGTTGCCGGCACACCCGGATGCAAGCTTGTCGGACCCTGCGGTGAAGTCGAGCTTGAGGAAGGCGTCATCGTTGCAAAGCGCCACATCCATCTTGATCCCGCAACAGCCAAGGAACTTGGCGTTGAGAACGGCCAGATCGTCAGCACAAAGATCGATACACCCGACAGAAGCCTCACATTCGGCGATGTTGTCATCCGTGTATCCGAGAAATTCGTTCCTGCAATGCATGTCGATACAGATGAAGGAAACGCAGCTGGTATCGCAGGCACAGCGCAGTGCGAAATCATCAAATAAAAGATCATTCAGAAATACAGGGGCGAAGACAGAAGTCCTCGCCCTTGTTCTGACTTCTTGATTATGGAAACGCATTCTTCTATAATTACAGAAGATCAAGCCGAACCGGCGGTGGAGAGGCGGGCAGAGCCTGTGCGATGGGACCCTGTGAACCAGGTCAGGGCGGGAACGCAGCAGCCTTAAGCGGATGTCGCATGCGATGCAGTCCACTTTGCTCGTCTCTTTGCTGCCGGTTTTGTTTTAGGAGCCGATGACAGTATGAAGCTTGCATTATACAGAAAATACCGTCCGAGAACATTTGAGGATGTTGTGGGACAGGAAAATGTGACCGCAGCACTGAAAAATCAGATCGCGGCGGGACGTGTGGGCCATGCCTATCTTTTTACGGGAGTGAGGGGAACGGGCAAGACCACGCTTGCAAAGATTCTCGCCAAGGCAGTGAACTGCCCGAACTGCGTCAACGGCTCACCCTGCGGAAAATGCGACATCTGCCGGGGAATCGACAACGGTTCCATCCTCGATGTCACGGAAATAGACGCAGCGTCCAACAACAAAGTCGATGATGTGAGAGATATCCTCGAGGAGACGAACTACACGCCGGCCGTATGCAGCAAAAGAGTCTATATCGTGGATGAGGTCCACATGCTGACGATGCAGGCGTTCAATGCCCTGCTGAAGACCCTCGAGGAACCGCCGGAACACGTCATGTTCATTCTTGCCACCACGGAAGATCAGAAGGTCCCCGCAACGATCCTTTCAAGATGCCAGAGATTCGATCTCAAACGCATGCCCGAGGAAAAGATTGCCGCCAGACTCAAATTTGTCTGTGAGCAGGAAAACATAGAGATTACCGATGATGCCGCCGCCCTTATCGCAAGGCTTGCCGACGGCGCTCTGAGAGATGCTCTTTCCATTCTGGATACATCTGCTTCCCTCGGAGGAAAGGTCGACGAGGACACGGTAAAGAGGCTCACAGGCGTTACCGACAGGCAGTACCTGTTCGACCTTGCCGCGGAGATAAAATCCGGCGATTTCACAAAGGTGCTCGGAACGGTTTCCGGGCTTTACGAAAACTCCATGGATACCGTAAGGATCGCATCCGAACTGACACGCCACTACAGGAATCTTCTCATGGTGAAAGTGGGAAATGCGGTGCTCAACGACTGTTCCGCCGCAGTTCAGAAACAGTATTCGGAAGTAAGCAGAGACTACAGCGACAGGGAACTCCTCTATTCGCTGAGCAGGCTTGCGGATGCGGCTGACAAGATGACCAGGTCACTGGACAGAGAAATCACTTTGGAACTGGCTCTCCTGGAACTGGCCGGAGGCGCTCCGGCGCAGGCTCCGTTCCAGCAGGTCGCGAACAGGGCTGCCGCGTCTCTCAGAAGTGAGCCCGCCAAAGCGGAAGCACAGCCCAAAAACGAAACTCCGGCACCTCTTCCTGTTGACGAAAATCCCGTATCGGCCGATAATACCGGAAGCGGCGACACGCTTTCCCAGTGGCCCGAGGTGCTGGATGTCATCAAGTCAAAGAACAGGATGCTCGGCACCCTTCTCACCAACTCCGTCGCCCATATGACGGGGACCCATCTTCTGATCGAAGCGAACGAGATGGGAATCAAATTCATCAGAGAAAATGCCGAGGCACGCCCCCTGATCAAGGAGGCGGTGGCACAGATCACCGGCATGAGCCTTCCAATCGGACCCTGGAAAGGAACGGTCAAAAAAGAAAATAAAACCGATGACGGTTTCGAAACATTCCTGAAGAATGCGGAACAGGCCGGAGTCGAGATAGAAAGAAGATAAGAAAATGAAAGCAAGACTTCCCGAAGGATACGGAAAACAGAGCAGACAACAGATGCTGGAGCGCCTCAACAAGATGCAGGAGAACATGGAGAACGCCCAGAAGGAACTCGCGGAAAAGGAATACACTGCAACTGCAGGCGGCGGAATGGTTGAAGCAAAGGTCAACGGATCCCATAAGGTCCTTTCCATTGCAATCAAGCCTGAGGTCTGCGACCCCGAGGATACCGAGATGCTCGGCGATCTTGTGGCAGCTGCAGTCAACGCAGCAATCGAGAATGCGACAAAGGATTCCGAGGAACGCATGGAGAGCATCACCGGCGGAATGAATCTGCCCGGAATAATGTAAGATGGCAAACACGATACCTTCTCTTGACAGGCTGGTAGATGCTTTTGCTTCCCTTCCGGGAGTGGGACGGAAGTCCGCTTCCAGATTTGCCTATTACATCCTGGATATGAGCGAACAGGATGCGGCGGACTTCGCAAAAGCAATCACCGATGCGAGGACCAACGTGCATCAGTGTCCCGTGTGCCATAACCTGACGGACGGCGATACCTGCCGTATCTGCACCGATGAAAACAGGGACAGAAGCGTGATCTGTGTCGTCGAGAGCCCGAAGGACATCAATCCGATTGAAAGAACGCATGAATTCAGGGGAATGTACCATGTTCTTCACGGACTGATCAGCCCTATGGACGGAATCGGACCGGAACAGCTGTTCATCAAGGATCTCATCACAAGAATATCCAGGGATGACGTCAAAGAAGTCATCATGGCCACCAACCCGACCGTCGAGGGAGAGTCCACGGCGGTCTATATTTCCAAGCTGATCAAACCGCTCGGAGTAAAGGTGACCAGACTTGCAACGGGAATGTCTGTCGGAAGCAATCTCGAATATGCCGACGACGTGACGCTTTACCGCGCACTGGAAGGAAGAATCGAACTGTAAGGAAAGGAGAGATACCATGGCCGCAAACGGCAAGGAACTGCGAAATATCACCGAAAACAGAAAAGCGCGCCATGATTATTTCGTCCTGGAAAGCTATGAAGCAGGCATCGAACTGACGGGCACGGAGGTCAAGTCCATCCGCGAAGGGGGAGCTAACCTGAAAGACTGTTTCTGCGAGGTTGAAAACGGGGAAATGCTTCTATATGGAATGCATATCAGCCCGTATTCCCACGGAAATCTTTTCAACCGGGATCCCAGAAGAACGAGAAAACTCCTTCTGCATAAAAAGGAAATCCTGAAACTGTACGGACAGGTGAAACAGGACGGGTTGACCCTGATTCCTCTGTCGCTGTACTTTAAGGGCAGCAATGTCAAAGTGCAGCTGGGCCTGTGCAAAGGCAAAAAAATATATGACAAGCGTGCCGATGCGGCAGTGCGCGACATGAAGCGCGAAGCTGAAAGGGCACTCAAAACGAAGTAAAGGAGAACTTACATGAGCAATCCTGTAGTAACAATCAAAATGACAAGCGGCGTGATCATGAAGGGCGAACTGTATCCGGAGATCGCTCCGAACACGGTCAACAACTTCATCTCTCTTGCAAATAAGGGCTTCTATGACGGCCTGATCTTCCATCGCTGCATCAGAGGATTCATGATCCAGGGCGGAGATCCTCTCGGACAGGGATACGGCGGACCCGGCTACGGCATCAAGGGTGAATTTGCAGGCAACGGATTCAGGAACGATCTGAAGCATACGACAGGCGTCCTTTCCATGGCCAGGGCTCAGGATCCCGATTCCGCAGGCAGCCAGTTCTTCATCATGGTGGATGACGCTCCCCATCTTGACGGACAGTATGCCGCATTCGGAAAGATCACCGAAAATGCCGAGGCGGCCATCGCCATTTCCGAAGTGGAAACGGACTGGAGCGACAGACCCGTAGAAGAGCAGAAGATCGAAAGCATCAGAGTCGATACACTTGGAAAGGTATATCCGGAACCTGAAAAGGTCTGATATATATAGCTGGGGGCGCACTGGTTTCGACGGGGATTTCGAAACATGGGCAGCGGGCAGCGGCGGGGAAACGCTTTAAACTCTCCAAAAAACAATAACTGACAACAATACAGTTGCAGTAGCTGCTTGATGCAGCTCGTCAGGACCTGTGAGACCGCATAGCGGGCTCCTGGCGTAGAATTATGCGGTGAACGTGAGCAGGGCAAAGCTTTGAGCTCTGCCACGTAAAGTATGAAGCTACCTGACCGGAAGCGCGTTTGTCCGCGTTCGGAAGGGGAAATTCAATAGGCAGACTGCGCCTGGAGATACCTGTGCGGACAGATTTTCGGACAGGGGTTCAATTCCCCTCGCCTCCACCAGATCAGACAGCGGATCCTGTTCAGGATCCGCTGTCTTTTTATGCGGAAAATACAAATGGACGGCACAGAAAACCGCTTCTGTGCCGATCCGGAGAACAGGACTTGTTTCCATAGGTTAGCATGTGCTAACCTATGGGTGACACAAATGTGTCACAATGCTGCGAACCCAGAGCCGTTCGGGCAAAGGAGATAAAAAAGTGAACCTAAAGGAAAAATACAATGAATTTTGCAGGAAGGCACCCCTGCAGACAGTACAGCTCAGCTGCGGACCGTTCAGCTATCATTACTACAGAAATCCGGATCCGAAGAAAAATGTGACTCTTATAACCCTGCCCGGAGGGACCGGCGCGGGAGAAGGCATGTTTTATCTTGCGGATTATTTCATGCCGAAATACAGCATGGTGTTCTTCAACTATCCCATGCAGGCAGAAGACAACCGAGCGACCGCCGATGCCGTTGCGGAACTGATCAAAACCATAGGAGCGACCAACGTCTATCTGCTCGGCCAGTCCTACGGCGGCCTGCTTGCCCAGATCATCGCGAAAGAGCACCCCGGTGTATGCAGGGGAATGATCCTTTCCGGCACGTGCTCCCTGTCTTTGGACGGAGTCGGATTTGATGGAATGGAATGCATTTCAGACATGCTGAATGAGAAAAAGATCCGGAAAAACTTGAAAACAGATAAAATGCTGCCGATGAGTCTTCTCTTTCCTCTGACAGGACTCCTGGTCAGGAAAGTTGTCCCGGATGAATCTATGAGGAAGACTTTCATGGGGGTCCTTGAGATCTGCAGGCCTTCCATGACCAATGATTATTTTTATCACATGGATATGCTGCTGGCAGACCTGAGAAATTATTTCGGTAAGCATACAAAAGAGGACTTTCTTCCCTATGCCGGAGAGGTACTGGAATTCTTTTCGGAAACGGATACGACCTTTACCGAAGATCTGAAGGAAGGGCTTCGCCGCGTGATGACCGATCCTGTCATCGTAAATGACCTGAAGGGCGGACATCTTGCAATGCTGGCGGACATTGACAGGTATATTGCCGTTCTTGACAGATTCATCGCGGATCGCAATCCGGATTATGCGGGATGATGACAGAAAGGAAATCATGAAAGAGTACATCCGAAGTGCGATGCTGTCTCTGCTGAGGGAGAAGGATTATGCCGATATACAGATGACCGAGATAGCGGCCCGCGCTCATATCGGCCGCCGGTCCCTGTATCGCTATTTCCGAAGCAAGGATAACATTATGAAAAACATCGCCTAGAGTCTGATGGACCGCTTTGCCGACATGATCAACGAGAAAGGGTTCAGCGGACTGGACGACACCATGCTGATCTATTTCCGTTTCTGGGAAGAAAATATGGATACCCTCCAGCTTCTGAAAAAAACTCATCTGACCGGCGTGATCGAAGACAGACTGCCCCAGCTGATCATGGGTGTCGCCCTGAAGACCAAATTCAAGGGTATGGACATCGATATCGAGACAGTTCTGAAGCAGACGGATCCGGCTGAACTTTACGGTGCGTACTACATCTGGGCGGGCATCTGGAAACTGACCATGTGCTGGTCGGAAGAACAGCCTCCGCGCCCTGCTGCGGAGATGGCGGCTCTCTCCTGCAGGATCATCAGCAATAAAGAATAACAGCAATTTCATTAATAAGGAGTTTCGGTCTCCTGACTAAAACCGGAGAAAGAGGTAAAAAATGGATATACTGACAATAACTGTGGAAGCGGTGGTTCTGCTGATATTTTTCACCGCGGCAGTCCTGATTGGGAGCAGGAACCCTGTTGACGGGGTCTATGACATGCCGCAGCCTATCATCGACCGCTGCATTGAACTGGGACTGGTGGACGAGACCAAAAAGGCATCGAGCAAGGAAACAAAACTCAAGAAGCTGGGAGCCGCCCTTATCCTGGTGATCATACTTTCGCTTTTCCTGTATTTCGTCAACAAAGCCCGCACCTTCCGGGAAGGATTTCTCGTTTCCTATATCCTCTGGCTGATCATCGACTGGTATGACTGCTTTGTGCTGGACTGGGGATGGGTATGTCACAGCAAAAAGATCATCATTCCGGGAACGGAGGACCTGATGGACTCCTTCCATGACTATAAGTTTCATTTCATCGGCAGCTGCAAGGGCATGCTGATCGGCCTTCCGGTATGTCTGGTCGTCGGTGCGCTGATGGCTCTGGTTTCTCTGATTTTCTGATTCCGAAATGCGGCGGACATTCTGCGGGAATGTCCTCCGTTTTTGCTTTTCCCGGAATTTCTTCGTCAATCCAGATCGAAATGATAATTGAAACGGAATCCCTGCGGAATTATGATTGAAGTATCAAAATTTCCGGAGGCGTTTATGAGAGACTTACCTGTGTTTTCACTTGAACCGTCGGTCATCTGCTGCGATCTCTGCAATCTGGAATCGGAAATCGGAAAATTTGCGGCAGCCGGCGTTACGGCACTCCATGTAGATGTGCTGGACGGCGCTTTTGCACCGAGCCTGCCTGTCGGAATAGATACGTTCAAGCAGCTCGCGAAAAAAACGGACCTTCCCTTCGATATCCACATCATGTCAAACAACAATCCCTGGTTCATCGGCGAATGCATCAAGATGGATCCCAAGAGGATCTGTTTTCAGATGGAAGGCGAAAAAAATCCGGCCGGCATGATCAGGATGATCCGGGAGGCCGGAATCCATCCAGGTCTCGCTTTTTCCCCCGAAACGCCGGTCAGCAGCGCAGAGGAATTTCTTCCGCTGATTGACTTCATTCTCCTGATGAGGATCAAACCCGGATATGCCGGATTTGCCAATGAGAGCATCAAAATTGATATGGATGCCAAGATCAGAGAGGCCAGAAAAACGCTTGATGCCGTTAAACCCGGCATGGACATCGTTATCGACGGCAGAATGACTTTCGACGATGTGCCGAGGCTTCTGGGACTCGGTGCCACCACTTTTGTCGGCGGAAGCCGCAGCCTTTTCTCCTCAAAGGATTATTCAGCCAATTTCAACAGAATGAAAGAACTTTATCTGGAGGCAATGTGATATGGAAAACGTACAGGAACGCTACGATGCGGCAAGAAAACTGATCCTGTCCGAATGTGACGAGATCCTTTCCAAAGTAAAGCCCGAGCAGACGGCGGAGTTCATCCGCATGCTGCTGGAAGCAAGACGAGTATTCTTCATCGGTGTCGGAAGGGTGGAACTTTCCCTGGAAGCCATGGCTAAGAGATTTGCACATCTGGGCATCGAGACCCACATCGTCGGGGACATCAATGAGCCCGCAATGGGACCTCAGGACCTGCTGGTTGTCGGTTCCGGCAGCGGTGAGTCCATCGTTCCGGTCGCCATTGCCAGGAAGGCAAAGCAGATCGGCGGGAAGATCGTCCATATCGGCTCCAATCCCAGCGGCACGGTGGCAAAGCTTGCCGATCTTCAGGTAAGGATCCCCGCTGCGACAAAACTGGCTCTGCCGGATGAATTCGTTTCAAAACAGCCGATGACAAGCCTGTTTGAGCAGTGCCTGCTGATCTACGGAGATACCGTTGCTGCCATGATCATTGAAGAAAAGGATATCGATATCCACGGACTTTGGGATACTCATGCCAATCTGGAATAAGGAGAAAGACATGCTGTACAAGGAAGAATACAGACCTCAGTATCATTTCAGCGCACCCAGAGGGTGGCTGAATGACCCCAACGGATGCATCTGGTATAAAGGCGAATACCATATCTTCTATCAGTACAACCCCGAGAGCGTCTTCTGGGACGCCATGCACTGGGGACATGCGGTCAGCAGGGACATGATCCACTGGGAGAATCTTCCCGTTGCTCTTTATCCGGATGAAAACGGAACCTGCTTTTCCGGATGCTGCGTGATCGACAAACATGATACGACCGGATTCTTTGAGGGCGGCGAGGGAATGGTTGCCATCTATTCCGGACACCTGGACAGACCCGGGCAGAGATGCATCGAACATCAGTGCCTTGCCTACAGCAGAGACTGCGGCAGGACATGGACAAAATATGACGGCAACCCCGTGCTCACAGCCCCGGATACGCCGGATGCACCCGATTTCAGAGATCCCAAGGTGTTCTGGCATGAGGAGACCCGGAAATGGGTGATGTTCCTCGGCGGCGGTTTCTACAGGGTATACACTTCGGATGACCTCAAGAAATGGGAACTGGTATCAAAGTCCAGGATCTTTGAGGAGTATCCGGACATCAGCAGGATGAAGGTGACGAACACCGGGGAGACCAAGTACGTTCTCAATCTTGCCGGCTTCAAATATTTCATCGGCGATTTCGACGGAAAAAAGTTCATCCGGGAAGAGGGCCCCTATACCGCAGACTATGCGGACGGATGTCAGGCGACCCAGACCTTCGAGAATATGCCGGACGGACGCGTTGCAATGCTGACCTGGATGCGTGACGGTTCCAGAGCACCTTCCTTCCCGTGGAGAAACAGCATGGCTGTCTGCAGGGAACTGACCCTGAAGAAGCTTCCGGACGGGACACACCGCATGATCCAGGTGCCGGTCAGGGAGATCGAGAGTCTCCGCGAGAAAATATTTGAGATCCGTGATCTTTCCGTCGGAAAGGGCGAGAATCCCCTGAAGGATATCCGCGGAAGGCAGAATGAGATCACTGCCGACATCACTCCCGGAAAGGACACGAAGGAAGTCGTCTTTTCTTTCCTGATGAATAAGGATGAACATACGGACCTCGTCTTCGATTATGAAAACGGCCTGCTCTTCCTGGACTATACTGCCGGAAATTCCCCGCGCTGGAGAAATCTGCAGACTTCCATGGACCAGAATTATTTCCTGTGTCCGGAGCCCATCAAGTTCAAGGGCAAGTGCTATCATGCGCCGATGCTCTACAAAGACCGCATCAAAGCGCAGATCCTTCTCGACCAGAGCGCGGTGGAGATCCTTCTCTGGGACGGAGAAATGTCTTTCTCGTTCATGATCTACGGCGACGCCGATGCGGACGGAATGTCCGTCACGGCAGATGGGAGCATGAAAATCAACAATATTACTGTCAATAAGATGAAAGGAATCTGGGACTGATGGAACTTTGTGTCATTGGAGAATATCTGATCGATTTTACCCCCCTGGGACTGAATGAAAGAGGACTGCCCACCTATCAGTCGACCCCGGGCGGAGCACCCGCAAACGTGGCCTGCGCAGCGGCAAAGCTCGGCGTTACGGCCGGCGTCATGACCAAGATGTCTACAGACCCGTTCGGCTGTTTTCTGCTGGACTACCTTAAGAAACTCGGAAATGTGGACATGTCTGCCATCGTCAGGAGCAATGATCCCACAGGCCTTGCCTTTGTCACATTGAACGATGAAGGAGACAGGGACTTTGTCTTCTACAGAAAAAACTGTGCGGATGCCATGCTTTCCATCAATGAAGTGAACGATGAAGCACTGAGAAACTGCAAGGTCTTCCATTTCGGATCGGTCTCCCTTACACAGAAAGTTTCCAGGGAAACAACGATGTATGCCGCAAAAAAAGCAAGGGAATACGGAAAGATCGTCAGCTTTGACATCAATAACCGCGCCTTCCTCTGGGAGAACCCGGGGGACGCCGAGAAGTATATCGATGAAGCTCTGGAACTTGCGGATATCGTCAAAGCCTCGGATGAGGAAGCGGTACAGTTCGGCGGCGGCATCGACAAGGCAGCCGCCTACTTCCAGTCGAAGGGCGTTAAACTCGTGCTTATCAGTCTCGGAGCCGACGGCTCTCTTTTCGATAACGGAAAAGACAGAGAAGTCGTGCCCAGCTACAAAGTGAAGGTCGTGGATACGACCGGTGCCGGCGACAACTTCATGGGCGCCTTCCTTGCCCGCCTCATCAGAAGCGGGAAAAAGCCTGAAGAACTCAGCGCGGCAGAGCTTAAGGATATTCTCGCCTATTCCAACGCGGCTGGTGCTGTCTGCGCCTCCCGTTACGGCGCGATTCCCGGACAGGCGGTCCCGGAAGATATCGAAAAGCTGCAGAACAGCTGAAATCCGGAATCCGAAGCTTCTGCTTCGGATTTCTTTTCATCGGCGATTCTGCCGGAAACAAATGGAGGAAACAGAGATGAAATCGGCCTATTTTGCGGGCGGATGCTTCTGGTGCATCACACCGGTCTTCGCCGAATACGATGGGGTAAAGAACGTCGTCAGCGGCTATTCCGGCGGAGACGAGGTCAACCCAACTTACGAACAGGTCAAGCATCAGGAGACAAATCACAGAGAGACGATCCGGATTGATTATGACGAGACGGCGGTGAATTACGGCACGCTTCTCGACATCTACCTTGCCAATGTGGATCCTTTTGACGAAGGCGGACAGTTCATCGACAGGGGAAGATCCTATACTCTTGCCGTTTATTACGAAACGGAAGAGGAAAAAAAGAAAGCCGCCGAGATGATCGGAAAACTGGAAAAAGCAGCGGGGAAGAAAGCCTTCATTTCGGTGGAGAGATTCAGATCTTTCTACGACGCGGAGGAATATCATCAGGATTACTACAAAAAGAATCCGGAGGCTTTCGAAGAGGAACTCAGAAACAGCGGAAGAAAGAAATAAGCTCAGAGGAATAAAATGGAAACATTAAGGAACCTTTTTACCAGGAAAAGCGTCCGGAAGTTCACGGATGAAAAACTGACGGAAGAACAGATCCATACCATTCTCAGGGCAGGTATGAGCGGACCTACCTGCGTCAATGCCAGACAGTGGTCGTTCATTGTCGTTACCGACAGGGTGAAACTGCAGAAGATGGCGGATGCCAACGGCCGACCGGCGGAACCGCTCAGAAAAGCGGCAGCGGGGATTCTGGTATGCGGAGATCTGGACAGAGCTTTCCGTCCGGCTCCCGATTACTGGGTGATCGACGGCTCCATCGCCTGTCAGAACATGATTCTGGCGGCACATGACATGGGCATCGGATCCGTATGGCTTGGCACATATCCCCAGATGGAACGCGTCAAAGCCCAGAAGAAACTTTTCGGGCTCCCAGAAAACATCATCCCGCATTCCGTACTGGCTTTCGGCTATCCGGAGGATCCGGAGGAAGAGGAACGCGATCTTTATGAGGAAGACAGGGTTCATTTCAACATCTGGTGAGCTATTGACATTATGGGGTAAAAGGGCGGGAAAGCAGTTCATGCCTTTCACCGCCCTTTTTCAGTAAAACGACAATCCATGTTTTCACAGTTTTCACATACCGATTGTAAAATCCATATCAAATCATCCGAAAGGAGAAAAAATGGGAAATACGGCAGTTGATACATCCAGAGTACTTATGAGAACAGAAAAAAAGTATCTTCTGGATGAGAAAATATTGAACGGGATCCTCGGGTCGGTGGCACCGTATATGCACCGGGGAGAATACGGTGCGGAAACGGTGAGCAGCATCTATTACGACAATGATGATTACGAACTGATCCAGAAATCGGTGGAGAAACCGGTATTCAAGGAAAAGTTCAGGATCAGGACCTACGGCCTTCCGTCCGGAAACGATACCGTGTTTGCGGAGATCAAACGGAAGTATGACGGTCAGGTCTACAAACGAAGAGTCGCGGCGCCGATGGAAAGGATGAAACAGTTCCTGGAGAAAGGAACTCCGCTGGAAGACAGTATTCAGATCCAGAATGAGATCTTATGGATGATAAAGCGGTACGGGCTGAAACCGAAGGTCTGGATCGCGTCGGACAGAACGGAATACGTCAGCAATGATGACAGTCAGCTCCGCATCACCTTCGACAGGAATCTCAGATTCCGGAAAGACCATCTGGACCTCGGGTACAGCCTTGAGGGCACACCCTTCGGAACGGACGGACTTGTGGTCATGGAAATCAAATCAGCACTCGGACTTCCGAGATGGCTGCTTGATGCAATAGAAAAGAACGGGGCAAAGCCGGGCAGCTTCAGCAAGATCGGCCGGTGCTTCGAAGAAGAGATATTTACAGAAAACGAAAGAGGATAAAAATGCTTAACAGTATATTTACAACGAATGTGACAATCCTTCAGGTGCTCATCACTCTTGCGGCAGCAGCAGTGCTCGGCATCCTCAATGCAATGGTATTTTCCTATAAGAGCAGGATGACCAGAAGCTTTGCGCTTACCCTGGCCCTGCTTCCCATGATTTCATTCGTCATCATCTTCCTGGTCAACGATCATCTCGGTGTGAGCGTAGCTGTTGCCGGTGCATTCACCTTGGTACGTTTCCGTTCCATCAAGGGAACCGGCAGGGAAATCGTAGCGATCTTTGCCTCCATGGCCATGGGTCTTGTCCTCGGAATGGGTTATATCGGACTTGCAGCTCTTCTTTTTGCAGCAGTTGCAGTTCTGACAATCGTTCTGACGGCGCTTGACTTCGGAAACGGTGGAGAGGAATTCAGCGTCAGGATCACGATCCCCGAAAGCCTGGATTATGCCGGCATTTTCGACGAGATTTTCAAGAAATACGCTTCTTCCTGGAAACTGGAGTCTGTCAGAACAAAGAACCTGGGAACCATGATGGAACTGGTATACGGCACTGTTTTCAAGGATGGTTCCATCCCGAAGGCATTTATCGATGAAATCCGCACAAGAAACGGAAATCTGAATGTTACGGTTGGCCATGAGGCCCTTTCCGAACAGGAGAGCATGTGATCAGAATGTCACTCAGAGTCAAAAAAATCATTGCCGGCCTGATTCTTGCCGCTCTGGTACTCTGCGCCGCTCTGTATACCGTTAAATTCGGTTCGGCGACAGCGGGAAACAGTGAAAAATCAGGCAGCCTTCCTGCCGATTCCGCAGCCGTTATCGTTACGGAGTCGGAAATCGGCTCATATACGGCGGATATCGTCCTTTCAGACGATACCATATCCATAAGCGGATCCGGCGTTGAAGCAGAGGATAATGTCGTAAGCATTGTCAGCGGAGGCACCTACCGCATTTCCGGAAGTCTGTCTTCAGGACAGATCCACGTTAACGTCAGCGGAGACGAGGACGTCATTCTCGTTCTGAACGGCGTTTCCGTGGCCAATGAAGAAGGGCCTGCCGTTTATGTCGAAAACAGCGGTTCCATGTGCATCGTTCTTTCGGAAGGTACGGAGAATACCTTCGTCAGCGGAAGCGAGACGGAGATCGACGGTACGCTTCCTTCGGATTCCGCAGAGGGCGGAGCAGTCCTTTTCAAGGATGACGCCACCATCTCAGGTACCGGAACGCTTAATGTCTACGGATACATCAATAACGGAATACACTGCAGCAACAATCTCTATATCGAAGACGGCATCATCAACGTTTATGCGGTCCACACCGGAATCAAGGGCAAGGATTCCCTTACGGTCGACGGCGGCACCATCAGCGTATGGAGCTCCGGCGACGGCCTGAAGTCCGATGATGATACCGGAGACGGGTACGGCCTCATCACCGTCAACGGCGGTACCATCAATGTAAACAGCTACGGCGACTGCCTTACGGCTGCAACGGTGCTTACCGTCAACGACGGGGTACTGAACCTTACAGGCGTAGAGACGGAATCCTCCTCTTCTTCCGGATTCGGATTGATTTCCGGAGACGTCATGAGGGATCAGAGCAACGGATACAGCTCAGATATCAGCTGCAAAGGCCTTAAGGCCGGAACGGATCTTATCATCAACGGCGGCACCATCACCGTTGACACACCCGACGATGCCGTACATTCCGACGGCAATGCGGAGATCAATGCAGGTGATATAATACTTTCCTCACAGGATGACGGCGTTCATGCGGATGACAGCCTTGTGATCAACGGCGGAAACATCGAGGTGCTCGCTTCCTACGAAGGCATCGAAGGCAATTACATCACAGTCAACGACGGAACGGTGGAAGTGACCTCTTCGGATGACGGCTTCAATGCCTCTTCCGGATCCTGGACCTGGGGTTCTTCCTCCAGCGATCTTCCTCAGCTTATCATCAACGGCGGCACCATTAACGTCAACGCGTCCGGCGACGGCCTGGATTCCAACGGCGACCTTATCGTCAACGGCGGTTTTGTCATCGTGGACGGACCTTCCAGCAGCGCCAACGGAGCATTGGATTCGGGAAGCGAGAACGGCGGAAGCATTGCCGTCAACGGAGGTACTCTTCTTGCAGTAGGTGCTTCCGGTATGGCAGAAGTGCCCGAGGACAGCAGTGAGCAGGCTTTCCTTTCCGTTTCCGCAAGTTATTCCGCGGGAAGCACAATTACCATCAAGGATTCGAACGGAATTGTACTCTGCTCTCTGACAACCGAAAAATCAGGTGACAGCCTTGTCTTCAGCTGCGAGAGTGTCGATGAGGGAAGTGATGTCATCATCGATATAGACGGAACGGAGACCACGGTTACGATGGGCACCGTTTCAAGCGGCATCGGCACCGGCGGCATGGGCGGAAACAGCGGAATGAACGGCGGGATGAAGGGCGGAAATGCAACACCGGGAACCTTCGGAGGCAGCACGGATTCGGATTCTTCCGAAAATTCCGATAATACCGGAACTCCGGAGATGCCCGACAGCACGGAACTGCCCGATGGAACCGAAATGCCCGATATGACGGACGGCACAACGGTACCTGACATGTCCGACAGCACCGAAATGCCCGGCATGACGGACGGGAACAATGCTTCCGGAATGCCCGGATCCGGCGGAAACATGACACCTCCCGGCGGCATGGGCGGAAAAGGCGGAAGCCTGTAAGTATTATCTTGATTAACCGAAAAGACAGCCTTCGGGCTGTCTTTTTTGTTTCTGTCCATGTCTTCGGATCGTCTTTAGCGGTAAAAAGTGGGCTTTCCGGTTCGAAAGAGTTATAATAAAGTCATTAATGAATTGGTAGGCGGAGAGTCAAAATGCAGACACTGGCTTCAAATGATCCCAAACCCCTGTACAGGCAGATTGCGGACATTATCACATCCAAGATCTCTTCCGGGGAATGGAAAGAAAACGACCGTCTTCCTTCCGAGTATATGCTCATGAAGGAATTCAACTGCAGCAGGGTCACTGTGCGTGCTGCTCTTTCCGAACTTTCCGACAACGGTCTTATCATCCGTTCCCACGGACGGGGAACCTTCGTAGCCGCCAGCAAATCGGTGCTTCCTGCTACCGGTACAATCGGTTTTACCAGATCCTGCCAGCTGGAAGGAAAAAAGTCCAGAAACGATATTCTCAGCAGCGGTCTTTCCTATCCTTCCGCAAGGGACGTCTCTTTCTTCGGAATCGATGAAAGCCGCAAAGTAGTGGACATCAGAAGACTCCGTTATGTGGACGGACAGCCCTGCGTCGTGGAGACGCTCCATGTAACTCCCGGTCTTGCCGCAGTTCTTAAAGAGGATCTCACCGGTTCTGTGACGGATCTCCTGTCCCGTTTCATCGGAGAAGAAAACATGAAGGGCAAAGAAGAGCGTACGGTCGACGTATGCTATGCCTATGAAGATGAAGCGGAATATCTCAATATAGAATCCGATACTCCTCTCCTTCTCATCGAGGACAGACAGTATACCAAAGACGGAATGCCTCTTTTCTGGTCGAAGCAGGTGTTTTATACTAAATACATCAAGCTGTATCTATGAATCGCAAAAGCAGTATTTTCAACGTCTCTTTGTGTTCGGAAACGCAGAGAGGCGTTTTTTGTTAGTTCCCCGCATACCGCGGAATCTGTCAGAGGTATATCCATGTTTGAACTTAAGAATTATCATGAACCCGATTTTACGGAAGAGAGATTTGCTGGTGCTCCGGATGCTGTATATCAGGCAGTCGAAAAAGAAGGAGTCGCGCCCGAAAATTTCCATTCCATGAGCATTTTCCCGGAATATTTCAAGGTCAAGGGAAAATGGACTCTTGCGGGAGAAAGCAGGATGGACTGTGTCCCTGTGCTGAACGGAGAACGCATTGAGGTGGTCGAATTCCGGAAACTTCGGAAAGGAGACCTCGTTTTTATCGGCAGAACGGAAAACTGCGAGGAAGGCATATATGTTTACCCGGACGGATTTGAGAAAACGGAGAAAAAAGGCGACGTGTTTGCCTTCCGGAAAAACAAATCAAGGGAAACCGCCTTTTCAAGGGATTATGACGAACTGTACGGACTGCTGAAACATGACAGAGATCACGGGAAAATTGTCTGGGTGCTCGGACCGGCATTCACTTTTGACCATGATGCCCGAGAAGCAATGAGCGCCCTGATCGAAAACGGATATGTGGATGCGCTGTTTGCTGGAAATGCACTGGCGACCCATGATCTGGAGGGTGCTTATCTCGGAACAGCTCTGGGGCAGGACATCTACACGAGGGAATCCAGGCCCAATGGTCACTACAACCATCTGGAACTGATAAACCGGGTGAAATATCACGGAAGCATTCCCGAATTCATAAAAAAGGAAGGAATAGACAACGGGATCATCTGCAGCTGTGAGAAGTGCGGAGTCCCTTATGTTCTGGCCGGTTCCATCCGCGACGACGGTCCGCTTCCGGGGGTCTTCGGCAATGTATATGATGCACAGGATGCCATGAGGAACGAGCTCAGGAATGCCACCACGGTCATCTGCATGGCAACCATGCTCCATACCATCGCAACAGGCAACATGACACCGTCATTCAGGGTCATGGAGGACGGCACCGTGAGACAGATCTACTTCTACTGCGTCGACATTTCCGAATTTGTCACCAACAAACTGGCGGACAGAGGCAGTCTGTCCGCGAAGGCAATCGTCACCAATGTGCAGGATTTTGTCGTGAAAATCCGCAGGGGACTCGGCCTCTGAATCGCAGGGCGGTCATTGTTGAATTTGTAAAAAATTGATGTTACGATTAATTCAAAATACTTCTTATAGTTGGAAAGAGTGGACAAATGACAATATATGAATCCGGAGAGATGTATCTTGAAACCATTCTCAGACTGAAGGAAAAGAATCCAAATGTAAGATCGATCGATGTTGCTTCCGAGATGGGCTTTTCCAAAGCAAGCGTCAGCAGAGCCCTTCATAAGCTCGAAGAAGGCGGATATCTTATCATGGATGATAACGGCTTTCTGAGACTCACCGACCAGGGTACAAAGGTTGCAGAGACCATTTATGAGCGTCATACGGTCATTTCCGGTCTTCTGATGTCTATCGGTGTACCGGAAGAAACGGCGACGGAGGATGCCTGCCGCGTGGAACACGTCATCAGCGCAGAGTCTTTTGATGCCATCAAGAGATACATCGCAAGCAGAAAATAAAAAAATTTATATATCGGGAGGCCTATTATGTCTGTTACCATCAATCAGTTTTCCCAGATGAACATGGTCTATCAGAAGTTTTCTTTCGATTACTTCCTGAATTCCATGGAGAAACTCGGAGTCAAGCAGTTTGAACTCTGGTGCGGTATTCCTCATTTCTACAACGATCCCTTTGTCAAGGCGGATGTCCAGGGAATGAAGAAAAAGGTCGCTGAAAGAGGACTCAAGATCGTATGCGTCACTCCGGAGCAGTGCATCTATCCTTTCAACATCTCAGCCAGTGATGACGACCTCAGAAAGCGCAGTGTCGATTATTTCTGCAACTACATCCGTGCAACAGCGGAACTCGGCGTCGAAAAGATGCTCTGCGGCGCAGGATGGGGCGATTATGAAGAGCCTTATGAGGACGGCTGGGCCAGAATGTCCGACAGCATGGCACAGATGATCAAGGTTGCCGAAGAGTGCGACGTAAAGCTGGCCTTCGAGATCCTTCAGTACTGGGAGAGCAACCTGGTATATGATTTTGCAAAGACCAAGAGGGTCTTCGATCAGTTTGATTCCAAGAATTTCTGCCTCTGCGTGGACACAGTTCCCGTCACAGTCGAAGGAAAGACCCTGGAGGATTATTTCCAGGAGTTCGGCGACAGGATCATTCACATCCACCTCACAGACGGCAATCCCACAGGACATGTTCCCTGCGGCATGGGCACCGGCAATCTCAAACAGCACATCATGACTCTCAATGCTCATGACTATAAGGGCTACATCACTCAGGAGATCGGCGGCATGGGCACAGCCAAGGGACCGGAAGAAGCCACGGAATTCGGCATCAATACCGTAAAGAGACTTCTCCAGGAAATCGGCTGATCCGCATTTTTGAAATATCGGAAAACAGGCATCTCGGGATGCCTGTTTTTTTGTATAGCGAAAACCACGCGTTAGACGCGTGGTTCCAAAGAGGTTAACCGATGAGGAGAGACAAAAAAACTCCTTTTGATATAATGAAGCCGACCTGCCAGTCAAAGCTTCGATATCAAAAGGAGGACATTTAAGATGAGCTTAAATGATACCAACAGTTTAAGTCATACTACGTGGAATTGTAAATACCACATAGTATTTGCCCCGAAATACAGGAGGCAAATATTCTACAAAGAGAAGAGAGAGGCCGTGGGGAGAATACTGCGGCAACTATGTGAGTGGAAGGGGGTAAAGATCGTAGAAGCGGAAGTATGCCCTGATCACATCCACATGCTGGTTGAGATCCCGCCCAAGATGAGCGTCAGCTCATTCATGGGCTATCTGAAGGGGAAGAGCAGTACAAGTACCGGAACCGTGAGTTCTGGTGCAAAGGATATTACGTAGATACAGTAGGTAAGAACGAGAGCCGAATTGCAGAGTACATAAAGAAGCAGCTTGAGGAGGATTACCTGGGCGACCAGATGGCCATACCAGGTATGGAAGACGGATTCAAGCATAAGAACAAGAATAAGAAATAATTAGTGGAGCGCGACTGGCAGGCAAACTTACACGTTTGACGCGTGGCGAGGAACAGAGGCCTATGGCCGCATAAGAAAAACCACCCGCTAGGCGGGTGGATGCTTATT
>R06__coassemble_239_pt1 | contig 20758 bp, 22 predicted proteins | sample R06__metabat2_low_PE_050 | metagenome-assembled genome bin R06 | reverse complement strand
TTTCCTACATTGAGGGAAAGGACGAAATCCGGTATACGCCCCGAATCGAGGAACTGGACCGTGTTCTCGGCGGCGGTATCGTCAAAGGTTCCGTTACACTGCTCGGAGGCGAACCGGGAGCCGGAAAATCCACCCTTCTTCTTCAGATGTGCGGAAGGCTCTGCGAGCATGTCAATGTACTTTATATTTCAGGAGAGGAGTCTGCAAAACAGATTAAACTTCGTGCCAGAAGACTGGAAATAGATTCCGATAAGATCGCGATCGCCAATGAGAATGACGTCTCCACGGTGATCAACACGATCAAGGAATGCAATCCTGATATCGTGATTATCGACTCGATACAGACCATGGAAGCTGACGGAATCGCTTCTTCGGCAGGAAGTGTCGCACAGGTAAGGGAATGCGCTGCTGCTCTGACAAGATGCGCCAAAGCCGAAGGCATTCCCATGTTTATTGTGGGACATGTGAATAAGGACGGTGCCATTGCGGGTCCTAAGGTCATGGAGCATATTGTCGATACGGTGATGTATCTTGAAGGAGACCGCTATCTTGCTTTGAGAATCCTCAGATGCGCCAAAAACAGATACGGTTCCACAAGCGAGATCGGAATATTCGATATGAATGATAAAGGACTCTTCGGCATTCCGAATCCCAGCATGCTTCTTCTTGAGGGACGTAATACAGACGCTCCAGGAAGCTGCGTAACCTGTGTTATGGAAGGTTCCAGGCCTGTTATGGCTGAAATTCAGTCTTTGACCACTAAAAGCAGTTTTGCCGTGCCTAGAAGAACTTCCGACGGATTTGATTTCAACCGCGCCAATCTCCTCATCGCCGTTCTGGAAAAAAGAGCCGGCTTTTTCCTTTCCGGTCTCGATATCTATCTCAACGTGACCGGCGGTCTGAAGCTGGAGGAAACAGCGGCAGATCTTGCCGTTGCCATGAGCATTGTTTCCTCGCTTCTGGATAAGCCGGTAGCTGGCAGCACCGTGGTTTTCGGTGAAATCGGCCTTGGCGGTGAAGTAAGGTCCGTGAGTGATGCCCAGAACAGAATCAATGAACTGCAGAAGCTCGGTTTTGAGAAATGCATCCTGCCTAAGAGCTGTCTTGACAAGATAGACAGAAACAAATATTCCATTCAGCTTGTTGGTGTTTCGAATGTCAGAGAACTTGCAAAGCTTTTCTAAGCCTTTCTCTTATATAAAGGAGCCGTATCTGCCTTCCGGAAAAACAGCTGTCTGCGCTGTTTCCGAGGAATGCGGGGAAGTCATAGAATTTCTTGTCGGAATGGGAATTGAAGTCCTGAAGGTAAAACCCTCGCGGTTTCTGCCTCAGAATATTGCATCGCATGCGGATCTTCAGATTCTTCCGCTTGGCGGAAATGCCATTGCTGTCAACTCGGAACAGAAAGAAATTATCACGAAGCTGAATGACTTGGGCTTCATAATAACGGAAACAGACGGCTTCACAGACAGATATCCGAATGACTGTCTACTGAATCTTCTGATCATAAAAGACAGCATTTACGGAAACCCGAGATGTCTTTCAGATCAGCTGACAGGCGAAAGAAAAGCGGTTTCCGTAAAACAGGGATATGCCAAGTGCAGCACACTTCTTATTGACTCCGGCCATGCGGTCACTGATGATTCCGGAATAAGCAGAGCGCTCACCAAAGACGGCATTGAAAACATCTGCATCACACAGAAAGAAATACAGCTGCCAGGATATGAAAGAGGTTTCATCGGAGGAGCCTCAGGAAGAATATCATCGGAGGAGATCATTTTCTGCGGAAAGATTTCAAAAACAAAGTTCTGGCCGCAGATCAGTCCGATGTTTGAAAATTTCAGAGTCACAGAAATTGGAAATCAAACGCCCAAAGATTTCGGCGGAATCGTTCCGCTGATGGAAATAAAATGATAAAAGCCCGGCATTGAATTCGGTGCTCAAAACCGAAAAACAGGTGGACCGGGCTTGAATTTCAGAACGGGGAGAGCTAAAATAGGTACAGATTTAATTTCGCTAAATGTAAGTTTAGCGCATTAAAGGGGAGTCTGAAAAAACTTTCAGCCGATAAAGGTTCCATAAGCCTGAAACCCGCATCAATAAAGGCTTTTTGGGCTTTTCGCTATAAATCATCATTTTATTTATTCACTACGTCTTTATCTTTTATTTTCATTTTATTTGTTTTATTATACGGAATCTTCGAGCACATTTTTATTTGAGGTGTTTCCGTTTCGGATTTTATTTGTTCATTCGCTATCAGGAGTTTTATCATGACACACATTGACGGCTGCCCGGAAATCATCAAAGAGTTCCTTTTCTATATGGAGACCATTCGAAATCTTTCTCCGCGTACAATCGATGCATACTGGACGGATCTTCGTACATTCTTCAGATATATGAAATATTCCAGAAAGCTTGTTCCGTCTGATACAGAGTTCGAATCCATCAGCATAGCCGACATCGACCTTGCTTTCGTTTCTTCCATCACAACGATGGATATTTACGAATATCTTCATTTCACGATGAACGACCGTGAAAACAACCCCAACACCCGTTCAAGAAAGGTTTCTTCCCTCCGCTCATATTTTAAGTACTTAACTGTTAAGGTACATAAGTTGGAGAAGGATCCCGTCAAGGATCTTGAAGTACCGGCCGTCAAGAAAAGCCTTCCCAAATATCTTTCTCTCGATCAGTGCATGCAGCTTCTTTCCGTCATCGACGGTGATTTCGCAGAGCGTGACTACTGCATGATCACTCTTCTTCTGAACTGCGGCATGCGACTTTCCGAGCTTGTCGGAATCGATATTTCGGATATTCACGAAGAAACAATCACTGTCACCGGCAAAGGAAATAAAGAAAGACAGATCTATCTGAACCCCGCCTGCAAGAAAGCACTTGCCAGATATTTTCATGACAGAAACAAACACACCTATTCCCATAAGGACAAGCAGGCTCTCTTCCTATCCAGGACCGGTTCCAGAATCGGTGCACGCCGTGTGGAACAGGTTGTCGACGGATATCTTGAAAAAGCCGGTCTTTCCGGTCAGGGATTCACTGTGCATAAGCTGAGACACACCGCAGCGACCTTAATGTATCAGTACGGGAATGTTGACCTGCTGGCGCTTAAAGAGATTCTGGGGCATTCCAACACCTCTACAACAGAAATCTATACTCATCTTGACAATAAGCATCTGAAGGACGCCGTCAACTCGTCTCCGCTTGCCACCGTAGACCAGGATGAAGCCAAGAAGGCAGCAGCAAATGTCACACCTTCCATCCTGTATCAGGACGAAAAGAACAAATAAAAATCACAGAATACAAAATACCCGGAAACTGCAGACACTAAGCCTGCGGATTCCGGGTTTTCTTTTGAAATATCTGAGCTCCGGGATGTTCCTGTATTCCTTGCCGCGGCTTTTCAGATAAATATCTCCTTTAGGATTATCCGCTTATTTTTCTTCTGCGGCATATTCTCCGTATTCGCAGCCCACATTTTCGGCAAGGATATCGCCTATCAGCTCTGTACCGCCGTTTTTCTTTATATACAGTTTGACTGTTCCCTTTCCGTTTCCGCCATTCCAGAGCCTTCTGTGGCGTCTGGCGCCGTCGGGGGACTCATAATTAACAAGCAGCATCTCATTTTTAGGACAGGTAATGTCGATGACCATGACCGCTTTGAAAGTCTCCTGTTTCACATGCCATACGATTTCGTTTTCGGTTTCATGACATTCAAATTCCGTTCTGCTTCCGGTCCATAATTTCGAAAAGTTGAACTCGTAATCCTTTCCTTCATAGGTGAATGCACCGAGAAGCTTCCTGTTCATCGCGAAGCAGTACACCTTCGGCCGCCCGCCGCCGATGTCGAAAGCACTGTTTTCCAGTTTCTTTCCTGTGATCCTGCTGGTAAGGTTGCAGGATGAAAGCCAAAACCAGGGACTTGTAAAACCTCTTCCCCAGTTTTTATCCGCATATCCGTAAGAGGTCTCGGGGCTTACCGTATATTTCTCTCCGTTGCAGGTCACCGAGCCACTGAAGAGGGTTTTGATGCCTTCCGCATGCCAGTACATTTCAAATGCCTTGATATCTCTGAAGAGCTTAGAAGCGCCGTATCCGACGTTGAAGGCAATCTTCTTATCCATATTCAGATTCCAGGACATCTCTCCGAAATCACACATGTATTCCGGGTGCCGGCGGGATTCTTCTTCAGAAAGGCTGATGCTTCCTCTGAGTTCCGTTTCGGAAACAAAGCAGTCGTCCGCTTCCACACGATACGGCGCTTTCCCGTAAATTTTAACGTCATTCCATCCGAAAAAACGGTGAAGCTGCGTATGTTCCTATCCCCACCATCCGGCTTTCACCATCAGATAGGAGGGCAGGATTCCTTTCTCCCTGTTTTCGGGAAGCTGACCGTAAACGGGAAGTGATCCTCCGAGAGCAGGATTGCAGGTAAAGAACTCTATAAAAAAGGAACGATTTTCTCCCGTTCTTTCATTTTTCGCACTGAAGCAGTGCCACCACCAGTCATATCCCTTCCTCGCGAAGGAACCATCCAGCATAAAACCGTCTCTTGTTATATCTTGTCTGTTGGACATATATTCATAACTCCAATCCTATCTCTTATGTCATGTATATTGTAACAGACTCCGGCCCCATGCAGCACGCACAGAGCCGGAGTCAATATTGTCAGAATTTAAGTCTGCTTACCTCATCGAAAGATAGGCAATGAGAACGCCTGCAAAAATACAGGCCTGCCCGACCGAATTGATTCCCTGTTCCAGCCAGTTGGATTTCGGATCAGAGCTGTCCAACCTGAAAGCAAAATACATCATAAGACCAAGACAAGCGGCGCCAGCAATGAAAAAGGCAAGCTGAGGCATTCCTGTAAATGCCGCCGAAAGGCCGGAACTGTCCGCTGCAACGGAACAGATCACACCCGCAACCAGAAGCGTAAAAGCTGCCGGCATCACGATTCTCATCTGTACGAACATGGCCCAGATGTTCCTGCAGTGAACTGCGACGATGATCTTCCAAAGGACCTTGATAAGGCCGGACAGGAATGCTGCTGCCGCGCAGACTTCCACTAGCACATTATTCAGGATCATGCCAAGGACAACACCGGTTCCGCCGAAAAACAGGACCGGAAGAAAATCCACCAGAGCAAGTGAAACAGTAAAACCTTCCGGCACCGAATCCCTGGTGATCTTATTCTTTTTGTATTCCGTCTTATCTGCCATTTATTTCATATTCTCCTTAAGAACCCTGCGGATGGCTCTCAGCGCCTTGCCTCTGTGGCTGATGGCGTTTTTCTGTTCCGGAGTGATATAAGCTGCGGAGTGCCCGTATTCCTTAAGATAGAAGATCGGATCGAAGCCGAACCCGTTTTCACCTTCGGGGCCCTGGCCGATATAGCCTTCCATGGTCTCCCTGACGACGAACTCCCGCCCGTCGGGGAGCACGGCGGCAACAGCGGCCACATAGCGGGCCGTTCTTTTCTCTTCGGGAACTCCCTCAAGTCTTTTCAGGATTTCCGCATTTTTGATATCATAGCTGGTTTCGTGGCCGAGCCATCTTGCGGAATGAATGCCGGGTTCCTTATTCATGTAATCGACTTCCAGCCCGGAATCGTCCGCAATGACGATGGCATTGGTCTTTCCAGCCACGGCCCTTGCCTTGATCAGAGCATTTTCCTCGAAAGTCGTTCCGTTTTCCTCGGGATCAGATACAATTCCTTCCTCTTTGATGGTCCTAATTTCCGCAACTATATCGGACATGATTTCACGGATTTCCTTTACTTTCTCTCTGTTTCCCGTTGCTACTACTATTTTCATTTCGTTATCACCTCATAAGGAACTATTGCTGACTGCGAGCCTTCCAGACTTTCATAAGCATATCATAAACCCTCTTGTTCGGAGATCCGCCTTCGATCAGGAGATAGGTATCATCCAGTCCCAGCATTCTGCATGCAAACAATCCGACTGCTCTCGATCTGGATTCGCCCGCATAGCAGTGAACAAGAAGCATTTCCGCGGAGTCTCTGTATTTTTCTATAAAATCAATGATCTGTCCCGCCATATCCTCGTTGAAATTGACGGCCCCTTCAACTTCTTTCCATGTATCGTCGAAAATCAGGGTAAGAACCGCCCTGCAGAATCTGTTTTTGCAGAAACGGATGCCAAAACCGCCCGTATGGGAATCCTGAATGGAAATCACGGCATAGGTATCCGTGGCGATGGCCTCGTCTTCACATCCGGCAGGATAATAATGGTCCATGACATATTCGAAAGCTTCATATACGGATGTCACTGTCACGTCATTCATGAATCATTTTCCTTTCACAGGAAGCGTTTTGCTTCGATGAGGTTATCGTTTTCGTATACGAGTTTCAGGGAAAAATATCCTTCATTCCTGTCCAGCAGATCGAAGAACATCAGGTCTCCTTTCCATAGAGGAAGATCCTTGATCCTGTCCTTTCTGATCCATTCCAGCACGCCTTCATTGCACTCTTTCAATTCGCCGCTGAAATCGTCGGAAGTATAAAGCCAGGACAGTTCCTCCAGGCCGTTGATGCCGAAGGTCAGAAGTCCCCGGAGTTTCATGCTGTTCAGGGTGAGACCGGTTTCTTCATAGACTTCTCTGATGACACACTCTTCCGGCGTTTCACCGGCTTCCAGATGTCCGCCGACTCCGATATATTTGTCATGATTCTCATCGTTCACCTTTTTTACCCTGTGAAGCATGAGATAGGAACCATCCTTTTCCAGATAACACAGTGTGGTAAGGTCTTTATGCACGTACATGTCAGGTCACCTCCGGTAACTCTTAAATGCTTTATGGGGATAAAAAAAAGTGTGACGCAAATCACACTTTTTTCAGATTTGAGATTCCGAAACCGAGATTATTTCTCTTCAGGCTTTGCTTCTTCTGCCTTTTTGTCGTCTGCCTTTTTCTTCTTGTCCTCGACCTTGTTGGCTGCTGCAGCTGTCTTGACATCAGAGGTCATATCGAGCTTTTCAACAGAGTTGACGGCGGACTTTACGAAACGGATCTTGACGCGGTCAGAACCTGTCTCGAGAAGAATCGTGTCATCCTTGATTCCGACAACGATTCCGACAACACCGCCGATTGTAGTGACGGTATCACCGATCTGAAGGCTGTTGCGCATCTCTTCTGCCTTCTGCTGTTCCTTTTTCTGGGGACGGAGAACGAAAAGATACATGACGAGAAGCATGACGACGAGAAGAACCACCGAAGAAATGGAGCTGTAGTCGTAGGTTGTGGTAGAAGCTGTATCAAGCAACATGTTGAGCATTGGGAATCCTCCAAAATTTAAAATCAGAATACATAAATATATATCATATTTTGCTGAAACTTACAAGTTAAATGCGCGTATCGAGCCTTACCGCATACTCATCGGCAAACTGGGTAAATGTTCCTTTGTCCAGTTCGTCTCTGATGCGCTCCATGAGGCTGTTGTAGAACCAGAGATTGTGCATGACGCAGAATCTCTTTCCGAGTGCTTCCTCGCTCTTGAGCAGGTGTCTTACATAGGCCCTGGAGTATCCGTGGCGGCATACGGGACAGCCGCAGCCGGTCTCGATCGGCGTATCATCCAGTTCATACTTCTTGTTGTTGATATTGATGATGCCGTCCCAGGTAAAGAGATGTCCATGCCTTCCGTTTCTCGCCGGCATGACGCAGTCAAACAGATCGATGCCGAGGCGGACACCCGTGATGATGTTGCCCGGGGTTCCCACGCCCATCAGATAGCGGATCTTATCCTTGGGCATATGCGGTTCGACCGCATTGATGATATCGTACATTTCCTCCGTGGGCTCGCCGACGGCAAGTCCTCCGATGGAATAACCGTCGCAGTCGAGATCTGCGATGGCCTTCATGTGATCGATTCGGATATCCTTGAAAGTGGCTCCCTGATTGATGCCGAACAGAAGCTGATTGGGATTGACGGTATCCTCTCTGGAATTACAGAGAGCCATCTGCTTCTTGCATCTCTCAAGCCATCTTGTTGTTCTGGCAACGGAATTCTTCGCATAATTGTATTCGGCAGGATTCCTGATGCATTCGTCAAACGCCATGGCAATCGTGCTTCCGAGATTGGACTGGATCTGAATGCTCTCCTCGGGGCCCATGAAGATCTTTCTTCCGTCGATGTGGGAGTTGAAGGTCACACCTTCTTCCTTGATTTTTCTGAGATTGGCCAGAGAAAAGACCTGAAATCCGCCGCTGTCCGTCAGCACAGGGCCCTGCCATGAGGTAAGCTTCCTGATGCCTCCGAGCTGCCTGATCTTATCGTCTCCCGTTCTTACGTGCAGATGATAGGTATTGCACAGCATGACCTGGCACCTGACGTCCTGCAGATCTTCGGCACTGAGACCGCCCTTGATTGCACCGGCAGTAGCCACATTCATAAATGCGGGGGTCTGCACCGTTCCGTGGACGGTCTTGAACTCGCCGCGTCTTGCGGCGCCTTCCTGTTTAAGAAGAGTATAAGTCGTCATCAGAGTATCACCATTGCATCGCCGAAACTGTAGAAGCGGTATTTCTCGTTTACGGCAGTTTTATATGCGTTCATTGTGTTCTCATATCCCGCAAAGGCGCTGACAAGCATGATCAGCGTGCTCTCGGGAAGATGGAAGTTCGTAATAAGGCCGTCCATGACCTTGAATTCAAATCCGGGATAAATGAAGATGGAAGTATCCTCATGGCATGCACAGACGCACTGATGTGCCGCATAGACCGATTCCAGCGTTCTGCATGAAGTAGTACCCGTGCAGATGACTCTTCTTCCTTCATTCTTGGCATTCTGGATGATCGCAGCATTTTCTTCGGTGATGGAATAGGATTCGGAATGCATAATGTGGTCTGTAATGTTATCTTCCTTTACAGGTCTGAAAGTGCCCAGGCCGACGTGAAGAGTGACCCTGGCGATCTGTACCCCCAGGTCACTGATCTTCTGAAGCAGTTCCTCGGTAAAGTGCAGACCTGCAGTAGGTGCCGCAGCGGAACCGAGATCCTTGGCATAGACTGTCTGATACTCATCATTACTGTCGAGTTCCTTGGTGATGTAAGGCGGAACCGGCATTTTTCCGATCTCGTCGAGAATAGCAAAGAAATTTTCTTCTTTGTTGTATCTGAAACTGACCAGGTTGTTGCCGTCGAACAGTTCCTTTCCGATGGTCGCTTCCAGTCTGTCATAGAAATTGATGACCGTTCCCTCATGAAGTCTGCGGCCGGGTCTGACGAGGCATTCCCAGGTATCTTTTTCAGCCTGCTTCAGAAGCAGGATCTCGATGTGGGCACCCGTATCCTTCTGACCAAGCAGTCTTGCCGGGATAACCTTGCTGTCATTTATAACAAGAACATCCCCGGGAACCAGAAACTGCGGCAGATCATAAAAATGATGATGCGACACCTCACCTGTTTTGCGGTCAAGGTGCATCAGTCTGGAATGATCTCTGGGCTCAGCGTGCTTCTGAGCGATCAGTTCCTGAGGAAGATCATAATAAAAGTCACTTTTTAACATTTCAAAACCTTCTTAGATTAATCTTACATATTATAGCAGAGAACCTTGCGGAAACGACACACAAATCATCTTTCCGGCATAGAATTATGCCGCTTTTCGCCATCCCGGTTTTATTGAATTGGCATATGCCGTATGCTACAATAACTCATGTCGATTCTATTCAATATGTTAATTTTTGGAGTGTGTACTACAATGTCAGATTTTATCAACTCGATTTTTGGCAATGTAACAGACCTCGACTGGAAGATGTGCGTAATGTGGGTCATCGGAGCAATCCTGATCTACCTCGCAATCAAGAAAGAGATGGAACCTTCTCTTCTTCTTCCTCTTGGATTTGGTACAATCCTTGTGAACCTTCCCAATTCCGGCGTTATCACCCAGGGAGATGAAGTCGGAGCTTTCGACGTTCTCTTCAATGCCGGTATTTCAAATGAACTTTTCCCGCTCATTCTTTTCATCGGAATCGGAGCCATGATCGACTTCGGACCGCTTCTCAGCAATCCTAAGCTCATGCTTTTCGGTGCTGCAGCCCAGTTCGGTATCTTCTTCACCATCAGCATGGCTTCTCTCTTCGGCTTCAACCTTCAGGATGCAGCTTCCATCGGTATCATCGGTGCAGCTGATGGTCCTACTTCCATCGTTGTTGCACAGTATTTCCAGTCCAATTACACCGGCGCTATCATCGTGGCAGCCTATTCCTACATGGCCCTTGTTCCGATGATCCAGCCTCCCGTTATCAAGGCGATTACTTCCAAGAAGGAACGCCTAATCCGCATGAGCTACAACCCCTCCAAGGTCTCCAAGACAACAAAGATCCTGTTCCCGATCGTCATCTGTGTCATCGTCGGACTGGTTGCTCCCAAGTCTCTGTCCCTGATCGGATTCCTCATGTTCGGCAACCTCATCCGTGAGTGCGGTGTCCTCGAAGGACTTTCACAGTCTGCTCAGAACGAGCTCGCAAACCTTGTCACAATTCTGCTCGGCATTACAATTTCCGCCAACATGCAGGCTGATCAGTTCCTCAAGCCTCAGACACTTCTCATTCTCTTCCTTGGACTGATTGCCTTCATCTTTGATACCGTCGGCGGTGTCATGTTCGCAAAACTCCTCAACATCTTCCTTCCCGAAGGAAAGAAGATTAACCCGATGATCGGTGCCTGCGGTATCTCCGCATTCCCGATGTCCGCACGTGTCATTCACAAGATGGGCCTTGAGGAAGACAATCAGAACTTCCTTCTCATGCATTCCATCGGCGTCAACGTTTCCGGACAGATCGCTTCCGTCATTGCAGGCGGCATCGTTCTGAACCTTGTTCCGAAACTTTTCTAACCGCATGTCTAGCTTATTGGAGGCTTTAAATGACAATCAGTATTTCTAATCTTCTCGCCAGCCTTCCTGTCATGCTGAAAGGCATGCTCGGCATCTTCATTGTCATGGGCGTTATCCTTATCGCAACGCTCATTCTCAACAAGATTTTCAAAGGCTGATTTAAGAAGCTGCATAAAAGGCCGGTCATTTTTGACCGGCCTTTTATTATGCTTTTAACTTCCAGCTAAGTAAATATTGTTTTCGCAGTGTTCGCGGTTGAATTTTCTGAGATTTCTGATGATTTCCTCTTCGAAAGCGTCACTGTTCCCGGTCTCCACCGGCTTTATTGATACTTTGGAAATATCGTATTCTATGTTTTATCTCCTTAATATTCCGTTCACCGTCCGCTGCCGCAGGAACAGTGATAGGCGTTTTTCTCTTCATACATGTAGCCGTCTGCGATGCTGACCAGTTTTTCAACATCAAATTCGGGATAATCAGATGCAGCGGCAAAACCGCAGGAAAGGCTGACGGAACTTATAATTTCTCCCTTCCAGGATGCAGCTGCCGTTTTAAGACAGGTTATCAGTTCCTCACAGCGAATCTTTGCATTTTCTTCTTTCGGAAGCTCCATAAGCACAATGAACTCATCTCCTCCTGTACGGAAACATTTCCCGTAAGGGCCAAAAGTATCACGGATCACCTGTGCAGCGCCGCAAAGAAGTTCATCTCCCGCCTGATGGCCAAGATTGTCGTTGACCTTTTTCAGTCCATTGACATCAAGTGAAATTGCAATCAGGTCTGACGGAACAATTCCATGGGTTTCGAAATTTTCCAGATCCTGAATATAGGCATAACGGTTATACAGATTGGTCAGAGGATCTCTCTCCAGCAGATTTTTCTGATAGGCAATCGTCTCCGTCGTCTCCTGGAGACAGTACTGAATATAGTGGGCAAAAACCATGACGCAGCTGACGCTCAGGACCAGATAATCCACTCGTACATAGTCATCCGCAATCTCCTGCACGGTAATAAATATGACCATGAATAGCCAGATTCCGATGATGGAAATGTAGTTTTTATGAGTAAACTTTTTTGCACAATGCATAAATTCGTTCATTGCAAATGCAATTACCAGAACGTATACCACCATGTATATGAAATACAGAGGTCCGTGATGATAGACATTCTCATCATCCAAATAGAAATACCAGCCTGTGAAGTTGGAAAGGAACGACACGATTCCGTTGACGGCAATAAACCATTTCGCTATCTGCTGAAATTTGTCCTTTTCCGCTATCTGCTTTACAAAGTATATGCCTGCTACCGGTGTCAGTGCGTAATCCAGAGATTTCACCAGAGAATGAATCATACTGTAGGATGCAGGAGCTCCGTTCAGTGCGACCGATCCGTATTCACACAGTGCAGCAGCAGCGATAAATGCATATGTCAGATAGAACTTATATTTTACGCGCTTCTCGATTCTGCCGTTCTCCATGACAATAAAATGAAGAACAATCAATATGGAACAGGTAATTGCTGTCAGAACGGTATAATAAGTACTCATAACCAAAACTAACTTTCAAATCAGATTTTATATAGGCAGAACAACTGTGATGCTGTTCAGTCGTTGATTTCATTATAGAACTTGATCAGGCCGGATTTCTGCATCTCATTCAGAACGACCAGCGATATGGGAAGTCCGAACATTCCGAGGATACCTCCGAGTTTCAAGCCCACATAGCAGCAGATCAGAGATATGACGGGATGAAGTCCTACCTTGGCACCGACTACTCTCGGTTCCATGAACTGTCTTACCACATACATGACCATATTGCCAAGGACAAGGATGATTGCCCTTTTGTAATTACCGATGATTACACAGTAAATCGCCCAGGGAATGATGACCGTTGAAACACCGACAATCGGCATGATGTCGAAAATGGCGATTCCTAAACCAAATCCTACCGGGTTCTCGACTCCCGCAATAAACATCACGATGGAAAGTTCCACGAAAGTCACAAAAAGGATAATAGCATAGGAATATACATATTTAAATATCGTGCTGACAAATCCTTTTCTGAAATGGGTAATAAAAGTGTTCACCTTTTCGGGAAGCTGGGCGCGGATGAACTTTGTCACTTTATCATAATCGAAGGAAATAAAGTAAGCTGCAACGATTGTGATCAGGAAAGTGACCAGAAAAGAAGGAAGCGAAGACAGAAATGACGTGAAGGCCTTGACGACCGTCACGGAAAAATCTGTGACATAGGTTTCGACCTTGGTGAGGATGCTGTCTGCGGCCGAAGACATGATCGCTCCGAAAGTCTGTCCCAGTTCCGCTTCGAAATCGAAAGTCTCGTACCATGAAAGCATGGTTTCGAGAGCCGGAGCGACGGAGGAATCATATAAAGTGGGAAGCCTTCTCGCATACTGGACAACTCCCAGTACGATTCTGGTTCCGAACAAAGCCAGAATACCTATGATCACCAGAATGGTCAGCGTCAGCAGCAGAACCGAACATACGGTTTTAGTCCATCCTGTCTTGCGGCAGAGCCAGTCCACCGGCCTGCTTGCAATATAGGCAACGATAAGACCGAGCGCAAAAGGAAGTGCATACTGCCAGCAGTACCTGAAAAACAGGTAAATGATACCGCAGATCACACCGTAATACGCAATATTAATAAGGAATTTCCGTTTATTATCGGTTTCCATAGACCCTTACTCCTTTCCCTGAGCAGAAGCGAGTTTCAGCATTTCGTCTGCATTTTCAAGAGCAATCTCCGTGATGTTTTCACCGGATATGATCCTGGCAAGTTCTCTTACCCTGTCCGCATTCTCGATCCGGAACACCGTGGTATAGGTCCTGCCGTCCCGCGTGTTTTTCTCTATTTTCAGATGGGTCGGAGCATATGCCGCGACCTGGGCACTGTGTGTCACGCAGATGACCTGATGCGTGGAAGAAATCTGCTTCAGCTTGGAGCCGATCTTCTGTGCCCCTTTTCCGCTGACGCCGGTATCGATTTCATCGAAGATCAGCGTGGGAATGTTGTCCTTATCGGCGAGAACATTTTTGATGGCGAGCATGACACGGGACATTTCGCCTCCGGAAGCAATCTTCGCAATGGGCTTGGGAGGTTCACCGATGTTGGTGGATATCAGAAAATCGATCAGGTCCAGCCCCATCATGGTCAGTTCCCCGGATTTCGCATAGTTCACGACGAACTTTACATTCGGCATATTGAGATACACAAGCTCGCTGCAGATCTGCTGTTCAAACCGGACAAACGCCTTTTTCCGGAGTTCCGTCAGTTCGGAGGCTATCTTTACGGTCCTGATCTTTTCTTCCCTGAATTCCGCCTTCAGTTCGGCGATGCGTTCCTCGGAAGTATTGATGGTGGAAAGTTCCTTTCTGGAATCCTCCAGGTAAACGAGGAGCTCCTTTATGGAAGCGCACTCGTATTTTCTTTTCAGTTTGTATATAAGGTCCAGCCGGTCCTCGATCGTCGAAAGCTCATCCGGGTCAAAATCAAAGGAATCGACCTGCGCGCCGATATCAGCAGAAAGTTCCTGAAGTTCGTAATAAATGCCGGAAAGCTTGCCGGTAATGCTGTCCACTTCATTTTTCAGTCCCTGCAGTTTCTCAAAGGAAGACAGTGAACTGTACAGTCCGGAAACGGCACCTTCCGTTTCCTCTGTTCCGTCAATGACCTTCTGAGCCTCTCTCAGCGCGGAAAGCACTTTTTCGGAATTTTTTATCAGATTTCTTCTCTGAGTAAGCGTATCTTCTTCGTTTTCGGAAAGCTTCGCCTTTTCGATCTCATCGATCTGATAGGTCAGAAGATCGATCCTGGCCGCCTTCTCCCGCTCATTCATGGAAACGGCGCGCATTTCCTTCTGAAGATCTGTAAGATGCACAAAGTGCTCCTGATACTTCTGAAGAAGCGGTTCCGCCTCGGCATATCTGTCCAGTATGAAAATATGCCGTTCCGGTCTCAGAAGTTCCTGGCTGTCCAGCTGTCCATGGATATTGACGAGATTCTGGCAGTATTCCTTTACGGAAGCCGCCGTAGCCAGTTTTCCGTTGATCCTGCAGGAACTTCTGCCGTCCGTATTGATCTCTCTTGCCAGGACAAGATCCCCGCTGCATTCATATCCGTTTTCATTCAGCTGTTTTGCTATGCTCCCGGGCACATTGTCAAAGAAGGCCGTAATGTGCGCACTCTGTGCCCCGTTTCTGACCAGTTCCCTGTTGGTGCGGTTGCCCAGAATTGCATTGATAGAATCAATAAGAATGGACTTGCCGGCGCCAGTTTCACCGGTAAGAACATTCAGTCCGCTGTTGAATTTAACATCTGCTTTTTCAATAACGGCTACGTTTTCTATTTCAATTTCTCTGAGCATCTGCATTTACCTCAGCGGTCAAGAATGCTGTTTATCTCGTTTATGACTGATTTTGCGTTCTCGTTGGATTCTGTAGCAATAAAGAAAGTATTATCCCCGGAGATCGTTCCGACGATGTTGTCGGAAAGCATGACATCAATGCACTCGCAGGCTGCGACAGCCATGCCGGTATGGCATTTCACGACGACAAGGTTGGCTGCTTCCGCCACCGATACGATGGCTTCGCGGAGAATAGTAATGTATCTGGTGGAATTTCCGGATGAAGCGCTTTTCTCCGGGAAAGCGTATTTCGTTCTGCCCTTGTGATCGTTGATCTTGATGAGTCCCAGCTGGTTGATATCCCTGGAGGCGGTTGCCTGTGTCACGACATATCCTTCCTTTTCCAGGAGTTCGATCAGTTCGTCCTGAGTCGAGATTGAATTTTCGGTCACGATGCGTCTTACGGCATCAAGTCTGTCTTTTTTCATCAGATTCCCCCGCGTGTTCCGGTCAGTATCTCGTAGTTGTCTCTTGCATGGTTAAGCAGCAGTTTCAGTTTCCCGCTGTCGCCCTCAATCGTCACTGACTCGCCTTTTCCGATGGTGGTGAACACACGTCCGTCTACGATGATCGGTGCGTTTTCGGGCCTCTGGGACATCTTCAGACGGATCTTTGTATTCATCGGAACGACGACGCTTCTCTGGGCATTGGTAGCGCAGATCGGCGTCATGACCATGGCCGAAACTTCGGGCAGGATTGCGGGTCCGCCGGCCGCAAGGTTATAAGCGGTGGAACCGGTTGCCGTCGAGAAGATCATTCCGTCGCAGCGGTATACACCGAGTTTATTCTCGTTATAGCAGATTTCCACTTCGATCGTCTTTCTGACGTCTTCTCGTGAAATAACGATATCGTTGATCGCCGTCTCGCGGTAGGGCCTGCCGTCTACATTTACCGAAATGACATCTCTTTCGGAAAGATACAGAGAATTGATCGTCTCTTCGGAAATATCTTCAATGTTTTTCTCATCGAATGCAGCAAGAAAACCGACACGTCCGGCATTCACGCCGAAAAGAGGCAGATCCCGCTTAAATGCGATATTCGCGGCATCGAGGATCGTTCCGTCTCCGCCGACGGCACCCATGACGTCATAGGGACCGTTTTTTCCTTCAAAATCACAGCTGATTCCCTGTTTGGAAAGGCTTTCCTGAAGATGGATAGCCGTTTCGAGGAAATGAGGATTTTCAGCTCCGCAGTACAGATAGATGTTCATTTTGCCTCCTTCAGAACCTCATGAGATTCTTCCACGATGGCGTCCACATCATAGTCGATGCTTTCTGCGCCAAGTTTTACATAAGCAAGATATTCAATATTTCCTTTAGGTCCCTTGATGGGTGAATACTCGAGTCCGCGGATGCCGTAGCCGGTCTCCTTCAGGAAATCCGTGATGCCGCGCACGACCTCTTTATGCACTTCCTTATCCCTGACGACGCCGTTCTTTCCGACTTTTTCCCTGCCGGCTTCAAACTGCGGCTTGATCAGGATGACTGCTTCACCGCCCTCGCTCAGAAGAGCCGTGATGGGCGGGATCGTCAGCCTGACGGAAATGAAAGCGACATCCATGGAATAGAAATCGATCTTATCCGGAATCAGTTTCTCATCCAGATATCTGGCGTTTGTTCTGTCCAGGACAACGACCTTCGGGTTGGTCTGGAGAGACCAGGCAAGCTGGCCGTGTCCGACGTCCACCGAATATACTTTTTCCGCTCCGCACTGGAGCATGCAGTCCGTAAAACCGCCGGTGGATGCACCGATATCCGCGCAGATCTTGTTTTCCAGGGTGATGCCGTAGGTCTTCATGGCCTTTTCGAGCTTAAGACCACCTCTGGAAACATATTTCAGCTGTTCGGCCACTCTGATGACCGATTCCGTGTCAAATTCCGTTCCGGCTTTGTCTTCCTTCTGTTCATTCACGTAGACAACACCGCTCATGATGAGCGCCTTTGCCTTTTCCCTGCTCTCGGCAAGTCCTTTTTCCACCAGTAAAATATCAAGTCTCTGCTTCATGGAGTATGTCCTTTGCTGTTCTGTACAGCGATCCGCTGTCAAGCCCGTAGATCTCTTTCTGTCTTGAGACACTGGCCTGTTTCACTACATTGTTTTCCCCGACCGCAACAAGTTTATAAGTACCTTTGAAACCGGCTTCCATCAGGTCCTCGGCAATCGTTTCTCCGATGCCTCCGGCTTTGACGCCTTCCTCGGCAAAGATAACGCGTTCATATTTTCCTGTGATCTCGCCGCAGATGTTCCCGTCCACCGGAAGGATGACGTTCATTTTCAGGATGTCCGCCGTGATTCCTTCTTCCTTCAGCTTGGAAACCGCAGCGAGCACTTCTGCGAATTCGATGCCGTAGGTCACAAAGAGAATATCCGCATTCCCGTTTCCGATAAGGTCATAATTTTTCAGTGTGCATCTGTAATCCTGCAGCGAAGCATCTTCTTTGCCGCGGGGATATCTCACCGCGGAAGGACCTCTGCTCTCTGAAAGAAGTTTCCCCAGCCACTGTTTCTGTTCGTCGTAATTGCAGGGCGAAACCACCTTGAAATGTCCGATAGCGTTCAGGATAGCAGCATCATAGATTCCCTGATGCGTCTCTCCGTCGTTGCCGACAAATCCGGCCCTGTCTATTCCCAGCATCACGGGAAGATCATCGATGGCCACATCATGGATGAGCATATCGACTGCCCTCTGCAGGAAGGTGGAATATACGCAGAACACCGGCTTCATGCCGCCCTTGGCCAGTCCCGCCGACATCGTTACGGCATGTCCCTCGGCGATTCCGACATCGAAGAATCTTTCGGGATGCGATTTTGAGAAGAAGCCCAGTCCCGTGCCGTATTTCATGGCTGCGGTAACGGCACAGATCGAGCTGTCGGAATCCGCGAGCAGATCCAGTTCCTTGCCGAAACTGTTCGAAAAACTGTCGGCTTTGGAAATATCCGGGTTGCCTTTTTCGACGATCATCGGGCCGACGCCGTGGTAGGCTCCGGGATTGTTCTCCGCAGGGGCATATCCTTTGCCCTTCTGTGTGATCGCATGAACCAGAATGGGTCTTCCCTCATGCATGTCCCTTACTTTGGTAAAGAAACGTATCAGGGAGTTGACATCATGGCCGTCGACCGGTCCTATGTATTTGCAGCCGAGTTCCTCAAAGAGCGTGCCGCCGTAAATGGAGCGGCGCAGGGTATCCTTTGCCGCATCAATGAAATTGGCAGCAGGCTTTCCCACAAGAGGAACCTTTTCCATGATCTGTTTTACGTTTTTCTTTAAACCGAGATATTCGGAACTTGTTCGGAGATCCAGGAAATAATCCGCAAGATTTCCGACGCTCTTAGAGATCGACATCGAGTTGTCATTGAGGACAATGATCAGATTACCGAGATTCTTGCTGTTGTTGATGGCTTCGAAAGCAAGGCCTCCGGTAAAGGCGCCGTCTCCGATAAACGCAATCGTCTTGCTGCCGTCTCCCTTGATCTTCTTGGCGTTCGCAAGTCCGACAGCCTGGGAAATGGAGGTGCTGGCATGTCCTTCGATAAAGGAGTCATAACTGCTTTCGGAAGGCTTCGGGAAACCGCTGATGCCGTTTTCCTGTCTCAGCGTATCGATCTGTTTCAGACGTCCCGTAAGAAGCTTATGGGTATAGCACTGGTGTCCTACGTCGAAAATCAGCGTATCTTTCGGGAAATCAAAAACGTAATCCAAAGCGACGGTGAGCTCCACGCTTCCGAGATTGGAAGCAAGGTGTCCGCCGTTCTTATCCACGATTTCTATTAACTTTTTCCGTATTTCGCTGCAGAGCTCTACGAGCTGATGCTCATTCAGTTTTCTGAGACCAGCAGGAGAACCGATGTTATCCAATAACCACAACTGATCCATTTATTATTTTCTTCTCTCGAGAAGTTTATTTGCATACCAGCAGAGATATCCGTTTCCGGGAATCTTCGATACAGACTCCACGGCATGCTGCGTCAGATCCGCGGAGATCTTCATGGCCTTTTCGACGCCGAACAGGGAGGCGTAGGTCTCCTTGCTGTTGTCCTTGTCATTGCCGATGGTCTTTCCGAGTTCTTCGAAGGTGGAAATCTGGTCGAGAACGTCGTCGACGATCTGGAACACAAGACCCACATCTTTGGAATAAGCAGTCAGCGCCGACACCGTATCCTCATCCGCAGAAGAGCAGCAGGCTCCCGCAAGTATGGAAGCCGTGATGAGTTTTCCTGTCTTGTACGCGTTGATCTTGTCGAGTTCGGCGGCATCCAGTTCTTTTCCAGTCCCGTATATGTCCAGTTCCTGTCCGTAGACCATTCCTTTGTTTCCGGCACCCGCGGAGTAAAGCCGCACAAGGCTCATCGCAGCAGCGGGATCATCGATCTCTCCGAGGACTTCAAAAGCCTTTGTCAGAAGGGCGTCACCCGCAAGAATTGCGGTCGCCTCGTCAAACTGCTTGTGGCAGGAAGGTCTTCCCCTTCTGAAATCGTCATTATCCATTGCCGGAAGATCGTCATGGATCAGCGAATAGCAGTGGATCATCTCTATGGCGCAGGCTGCCTTCAGGGCATATGCATGATTTCCGCCGAGAATATCCGTGACCGCAAGGGCAAAAGCGCCTCTTACCCTCTTGCCGCCGGAAAGAAGGCTGTATCTCATGGCGTCGGATACCTTTCCGGCATCGCCGGCCATCTCCGCCTCCAGGGCTTCATTCACTTCCCTGACATAGGCGTCAAGTATCTCGGAATAATTCATTCTTTCTCCTCCGAACCGGAATTCCGGAGCTCGGTCAGTTCCACTTCGGCATCTGCCAGCAGATCTCGGCATCTGGAAAGCGTCTCCTGAGCTTCCTTATAAAGTTTCAGGGCCTGTTCCAGTTCCACCTCTCCCCCGGAAAGAAGTTCCGAGATCTCGTTGATCCTGGCAAGTCCCTTTTCAAATGTCATTTTCTTATTCATCTTTATGTACTCCGTCCACCGTGCATGCGGCACGGCCGTCCCTGAATGTGATTTCGATTCCGTCTCCCGGAGCGATCTGGGAGATGCTCCTTACCGTCCTGCCCTCTTTCGAGGTATAGGAATATCCTCTTTCAAGAACTCTCAGCGGTGAAAGAGAATCACAGAGTTTCTGTGAACGGTCAAGCACATTTCTGAGTCCCTCGATGTATCCGACTGCCGATGAATCCAGAGCATCAGCCGATTCCTTCAGTTCAATGTTTCCGTTTTCGATCTTTTTCTGAACGGAAGAGCCCATGCTCTCCACGATCGAACAGGCCGCTTCGAACCATTCCCCGACGTCGGGTACGGCAAGTTCTGCAGCAGCGGAAGGAGTCGGAGCCCTGAGGTCCGCCACAAAATCCAGAAGCGTGAAGTCGGTCTCGTGTCCCACTGCGGAAATGAAAGGATAGCGAAGCTCAGCAGCTTTTCTGACGAGTCCCTTTTCAAATGTCATTTTCTTATTCATCTTTATGTACTCCGTCC
>R06__coassemble_224_pt1 | contig 21586 bp, 19 predicted proteins | sample R06__metabat2_low_PE_050 | metagenome-assembled genome bin R06 | reverse complement strand
CTTTGACTGGCAGGTCGGCTTCATTATATCAAAAGGAGTTTTTTTGTCTCTCCTCGTCGGTTAACCTCTTTGGAACCACGCGTCTAACGCGTGGTTTTCGCTATACAATCAAAAGGGACCGCATTTAAAATGCGGTCCCTTTATTATGTGCTTTTGTATATGTTCCATACGGAATCATACAGCTCAGTGATTGGCAAGCCAGTTTTTGTAATAATCAAAGCTCTGCTTGATTGCCGCTTTCGGATCCTGATTATAACGGGCATTCATGACCTCGAGAGTCATCGGTCCGTCATATCCGGCATCCTCCAGTTCCTGGAAGCATCTGCCCATATCGATCACGCCGTCACCGAGAGCAAGATGTCCTCCGGGAAGGCCGTCAACGATGTGGCAGTGTGCAAAATGATCCATGCCGAGTGCATCGATGAAATCCTTGGGATACTCATTGCTGCGTGCGGATTCATCCGTGTCGATCATACCCTTGATGCCGTCGAAATCATTGACGTCTTCCAGCATTCTCTTTTCTTCGTCTGCAGTAACAACGACATCAAGTCCCTTCTTTGTCAGAGGCTCCAGAACAAACAGCTTGCCGATGCTCTTTGCATATTCTGCCAGTTCCCTGTAAGAATCGACGCTGTATTTCCAGCAGTCCTCCGCACTTGCATCATACTCATGATGGCCGGAAGTCACCAGAGCCTTTTCCGCATCGAAGATGCAGGCAAGATCCGCTGCTTTCTTGAATACGTCAATACTGCGGCGTCTTTCGGCAGGATTCGAAGATCCGACGTTGATCGGATACATGCACTGTTCGGGAGTAATGCAGCAGACCTTGAGGCCGCGTTCGCGGATCTCGGAAGCAATCTGCTTGAACTGCGCTTCCGTATAGTCCTCCCAGTAAAGATGAGGGCTTGCAAGCCAGAGCTCGATGGTTTTGACTCCGAGTTCATTCATCGTATCAAGATAATACTTGAAAGAATGTTTCGGGAATGTATAGTTTCCGACAGAAAACTGTTCCAGTTTCAGCATTTTAATTTACCTCCAGATTAGTGAAGATCCTTGGAATTCTTGCTGCGTGCGATCATGCTGTTGTCAAAATGTGTTCCATGGCCGAAACCGCCGTCCATCATGCAGTTCTTTGCGGAGCACATTGCTGCGAATGCAAGGCTCTTCTCGATGAGCTTGTCCTCGCATGCCTGATAGTGCTCGTTGTTCTCATCCCAGCCGATCTGTGCTGCGCAGGCCTTGAGAAGCTTCAGACCGTCGAAATAGGAAGAAGTAAAGGAAGCAAGATAGGTATCTCCTGCCGCCATGGTGTCCTTGGCATCTACCAGATAGGCTTCCTGGCGATACTTCTTGCGTCCGTTGTAGACATAGCTTCCGTCGCTGCCGTTTGTGCAGATGACAAGCTTTGCACCATACTCTTCGATGCACTTTTTGCCCATCTCATCCGGAGTTTCAGGTCTCTTTTCCATGGACATGTAGAAGAAATCGACGATGCCTTTGCTCTCCTTGAGCATATCCTTGGGTCCCATATCCCAGTAGTTGGAATAGTCGCAGACGACCGGGATATCGCTCTTTCCGAGCTGCTGCCATGCTTCGGGATCATAAGTCGATTCAAGGCAGGTATAGATGAGGTCGAATTCTCCGGTCTGGCCCGCTTTGATGTCCTCGACTGTGATATGGTTGTTGTTTCTTGTAGCATGGTCTCCGCCGCAGAACTTTCTGTCTCCATCGACGAGCTTGATCATGCACCAGTCTGTCTGATAATCGACGACCTTGACATGGGATACATCGACACCTTCCGCTGCAAGAGATTCCTTCTGAAGCGTACCGAGAGCATCATTGCCCACATAGCCGCAGAATGCTGCCTGGTTGCCTGTTCTTACAAAATTGACTGCAGCGTTCAGTCCGCTGCCGCCCGGGTAAACCGTTTCAGTGTGACCGTAGATATCTACGTTGTTATCACTGACACAATATGCTTTGATCATTGTTTCGTCCTCCGATTATATTCTTAAGCTAATTCTACCATAATATAAAGAAAATCCGCATCTCTTTTGAAAGAGATGCGGATTTTTTGTTAATGATTAAAGTCTGCTGAAAATCTCAGCAGCATTGGGGCTTCCGCTCACCATGCTCATGTCGAAATGCATTCCGTGGCCGAAACCGCCGTCCATCATGCAGTTCTTTGCGGAGCACATTGCTGCGAATGCAAGGCTCTTCTCGATGAGCTTGTCCTCGCACGCCTGATAATGCTCGTTGTTCTCATCCCAGCCGATCTGTGCCGCGCAGGCCTTGAGAAGCTTCAGACCGTCGAAATAGGAAGAGGTAAAGGAAGCAAGATAGGTATCTCCCGCTGCCATGGTGTCCTTAGCCTGAACCAAATAAGCGTCCTGATGATAGAACTTTCTGCCATTATAGGCTGTGGAACCTGCGGAACCGTTGGTAGCGATGGCAAGCTTGCCGCCAAGCTCATCGATACATCTGTGCAGAAGTTCTTCCGCCGTTTCCGTCCTCTTCTCCATGGACATGTAGAAATAATCCACCTTGCCCTTGCACTTCTGGAGGTAGTCACATCCTCTGCGCTTTTCCCAGTTGTTGGAAAAATCGCAGACGACCGGAATATCGCTCTCCGCCAATTGTTCGAAGCCCTCATCGGAATATGTGGTCTCAGCACAGGTGTAAATCAGGTCAAACTCTCCCGTCTGTCCTTCTTTTACGTCTGCCGCGCTGATCGGATTGTTTTCCCTGGTAAGGTGGCTGTTGCCGCAGAACTTTCTGTCTCCATCGACGAGCTTGATCATGCACCAGTCTGTCTGATAATCGACGACCTTGACATGGGATACATCGACACCTTCCGCTGCAAGAGATTCCTTCTGAAGCGTACCGAGAGCATCATTGCCCACATAGCCGCAGAATGCTGCCTGGTTGCCTGTTCTTACAAAATTGACTGCAGCGTTCAGTCCGCTGCCGCCCGGATATACAATGCTTTTGTGTCCGTAAATGTCTACATTATCATCACTGACGCAATATGCTTTTACCATATGATGTTCTTTCTTCCTTTCCCGTTATTCGCTGATCATGGATTCTTCAAAATGAAAGCCATGGCCGAAGCCACCCTTGATCATGCAGTTCTTTGCGGAGCACACCGCAGCAAACGCGAGACTTTCTTCAATCAGCTTGTCTTCGCATGCCTGATAATGCTCATTGTTCTCATCCCAGCCAATCTGCGCTGCGCACTGCTTCAGAAGCTTGAGCCCGCTGAAATAACAGGAAGTAAACGAGGAAAGATAGGTATCTCCTGCTCCAAGCGTGTCGATTGCATCGACAAGATAAGCATCCTGATGATATTTTTTTCTGCCGTTATAGAGATCACTTCCGGCAGAGCCGTTTGTACAGATGACCAGTTTAGCGCCGTATTCCTTCAGGCATTTTTCCGCCATCTCGTCCGACGTTTCCGGTCTGCCGTCCATGGAAATATAAAAGTAGTCGACGATGCCCTTGCTTCTGTAAAGGACCTGTCCTCTGGGATCCTCCGGAGAATAGTTGGAGAAGTCACATGCTACGGGTATATCACTTTTTCCGAGCTGCGCCCATCCGTCATCGTCATAGGTGGCTTCCGCGCAGGTGTAGATCAGATCGTATTCTCCGTTCTGCCCGGCCTTGATGTCCTCGGCATTGAAATGACAGTTTTCACGCACGGGCATGACGTTTTTCCCGAACTTTCTGTCTCCGTTATCGTGATAGATAAAACACCAGTCATTGTTGTATGCCGACTTCTTGATATTGGAAACATCGACACCTTCTTCTCTGAGAGCATCGATCGTTTTCTGACCGAGCATGTCTTTCCCGACATATCCGCAGAAAGCAGCTTTGTTTCCGGTCCTTACAATATTTACGGCTGCATTGGGGCCGCTTCCTCCCGGATAAGCCGTGTCATAAGTCTTGTAAATATCAGTATTGTTATCACTGACGCAGTAGACGTTGATCATTTCTGTTTCTCCCTGTTGTTATGTATAAGGAGTCTCAAGGACCTCTTTCAGATTGTCTGTTCTTTTCACCATGTCATCTTCGAAAGGAATGCCATGACCGAAGCCGCCGTCCATCATACAGTTCTTTGCGGAACACATTGCCGCGAATGCAAGGCTCTTTTCAATAAGCCTGTCGTCGCAGGCCTGATAATGTTCGTTGTTCTCGTCCCAGCCGATCTGCGAAGCACAGGACTTCAGAAGCTTCAGGCCATCAAAATAGGAGGAAGTAAAAGATGCGAGGAAAGTATCTCCTGCTCCCATGGTATCGACAGCCTCCACAAGATAGGCATCCTGATGATAAAATCTGCGGCCATTATAGAAAAGGCTTCCCTTACTGCCCATGGTTGCGATAGCGCCTTTGGCCCCATACTCGGAAACGCATCTCTTAAGCAGTTCCTCCGGATCTTCAGGTCTGCCTTCCATGGACATGTAGAAATAATCGACAATGCCCTTGCTTTCCTTGAGAAGATCCTTTTCAACGCCCTCGCCCCAGAAGTCCCAGTAGTTGGAGTAATCACAGACGACAGGAACATTGCTTTTTCCAAGCTGTTCCCAGGCATCGTCATCAAAAGTTGTTTCTCTGCAGGTATAGATGAGATCAAATTCTCCGGTCTGGCCGGCTTCGACATCCGCCTTGGTCAGATGATGCCTGTCACGCATCTGATTGGAACCGGCTCCGAACCTGCGGTCACCGTCAATGAGCTTGATAAAGCACCAGTCGTTCTGTTCATTCTCGATATGCATATAGGAAGTATCCACTCCTTCTGCTTTCAGACCATCGATCTGAAGCTGACCGAGTTTATCGTTTCCCACGTACCCGCAGTATGCCGCCTGGTTGCCTGTTCTTACAAAGTTAACTGCAGCATTAAGACCGCTGCCGCCCGGAAAAGCGGTATTGGTATTCTTGTAGATATCGTTATTATTATCACTGATGCAGTATGCTCTGATCATTTTCCGCTCCTTTAAATATATAAGTTACTCTCTTACAGTGTAATGACCTTCAAACATCTTGATATCAAAGGGCTTTGCATGGCCGAAACCGCCGTCCATCATGCAGTTCTTTGCGGAGCACATGGCGGCAAATGCAAGGCTCTTCTCGATGAGCTTGTCCTCGCATGCCTGATAATGTTCGTTGTTCTCATCCCAGCCGATCTGCGCTGCGCAGGCCTTGAGAAGCTTCAGACCGTCGAAATAGGAAGAGGTGAAGGAGGCAAGATAAGTATCTCCTGCTGCCATGGTGTCCTTAGCCTTGACCAGATAAGCGTCCTGATGATAGAACTTTCTGCCGTTATAGGCTGTGGAACCCTTGGAGCCGTTGGTGGCGATGGCAAACTTGCCGCCGAGCTCATCGACACATCTGCGGCAGAGCTCCTCTGCTGTTTCCGATCTGCCTTCCATGGACATGTAGAAATAGTCCACAATGCCTTCACTGGCCTTCAGATAGTCGCATCCCTTACGCTTTTCCCAGTTATTGGAATAGTCGCAGCAGACAGGAACATCGGATTCTCCGAGCTGTGCCCAGCCATCCGGATCAAATGTTGCTTCTGCGCAGGTATAGATCAGATCATACTCTCCGGTCTGGCCCTTCTTGACATCTTCTGCCTTGAAATGAAAGTTCTTTCTGCAGTTTCCGCCGCCGCCAAACCAGGTTCTGTTGCCGTCCACGAGCTTGGTAAGAGCCCAGTCAGTCTCGCAGTTGACATACAGAAGATTGGAAACGTCAACACCTTCTGCGATAAGGCCGTCACGCTGGCAGTTGCCCATGTAGTCATTGCCGATGAAGCCACAGTAAGCCGCCTGGTTACCGGTTCTGACAAAGTTGACTGCGGCATTCAGTCCACTGCCGCCCGGATATACGAGATTGTCCTGTGTGTAGGCATCCGTGTTGTTGTCGCTGATGCAGTATGCTTTGATCATTTTGGTTGCTCCTTATATGTTTTTATAAATTATTCACTGTGATAAACGAGACGCATAACTCTGCTTTCCTGAAGTTTCTTACAGGTTATTTTCCCTTTTGAACTTATTGAGACGCTCGTACTGAGCTTCAAGGTTGGTGCTTCTGGAAATCATGCTGTCGTCATATGGTATGCCGTGGCCGAATCCGCCCCTGCTGAGACAGTTCCTGGCCGCATTGAGAGAAGCAAGACACATGCTGTGAGAAATGAGAGCATCTTCCGTTTCCGCATAATATCTGTTTTCCCTTCCGATACCGATGATACCGGCACATTCGTTCAGGAGTTTCAGTCCTCCGAGATAAGCGGATGCAAATGTGGAAATATAGGTATCTCCGCAGGCCATAGTATCGATTGGTTCAAGTTCGAAAGCAGTCTGGTAGAAATATTTCTTCCCGTTATAAACGACGCTTCCTCTGGCTCCCAGAGTACCTAAAGCCAGCTTGGCCCCGTATTCCTCCACACATTTTTTCAGAAGGTCCTCGGGCTTTTCAGGCCTGTTCTCCATCGAAAGGCAGAAATAATCCACAATGCCTTTGCTTTCCTCAAGGCCGTTCCTTCCGGGTCCCCACAGAGAATCCCAGTTGTTGGCAAAATCGCAGACGACGGGAACATCAGACTTCCCGAGCTGAGCCCAAGCATCCGGCTCAAACGTTGTTTCCAGGCCCGTACATATGAGATCATACTCGCCGGTCTGACCGCGTTTGACGTCTTCCAGGGTAATGTGGTGCGATTTCCGGATGGAAAGATTGCTGCCGCAAAATCTTCTGTCTCCGTTAAGAAGCATGATCCATGCCCAGTCCTGCTGCATATCTACGGTGCGGATGCAGGATGTATCGACGCCCTCCGCTTTCAGCGCTTCCTTTTGCAGATCACCCAGTCTGTCATTTCCGACATAACCGCAGTAAGCCGCCTGATTTCCTGTCCTTACAAAGTTGACCGCTGTGTTAAGTCCGTTGCCGCCGGGATAGACCATCCCGAGCTGACGATAAACATCGACATTGTTATCACTGATGCAATAAGCCTTGATCATCCCATCACCTCAGAAAAACGTTTCAGATATTAAGTTGTTGATACATTTATTATATCCTACCGCAGGATGAAATACACAGAATTCGCACCCAATTCTCAGGTTACGATATCTTCCGGCTTTGTACGGCTGATCATGCTTTCGTCAAACGGGATCCCGCCGCCGAAACCGCCGTAATTCATGCAGTTGCCTGCAGATGCCAGTGCAGCCGTGCTCAGAGACTTTTCGATGAGTTTATCCTCGCACTCCCTGTAATAATCACTGCTCTCATCCCAGCCGCATTTACCGGCATTCGCCTTCAGGAATTTAAGGCCGTCAAAATATGATGCGGTAAATGTGGAAAGGAAAGTGTCTCCGGCCCCCAGCGTGTCAAGCGGTTCCACAAAGAAGGCTCTTTGCCTGTAAAACCTTCTGCCGTTATAGACAAGAGATCCGTTCATTCCCATGGTTCCGACGACAAGCTTTGCTCCAAACTCGTGAACACACTGCTTCAGGATCTGATGTGCTTCATCTTCTGTATGTCCGTCCATGGACATGTAGTAATATTTGAAAATATCCTTGTTTTTTCTCAGTTTTTCGATATCCCACCTGTTGGTAAAATCACAGACAGCGGGAATATCGCTCATGCCGAACTGCTTCCACGCATCTTCTGTGAAGAAACCGTCTGTGGACAAATATATAATGTCAAACTCACCGGTCTGACCTTTTTTTACATCTTCAGCCGAGATCGGGTTCACTTTTTTCGCGCCGCGGTCTCCGTCACCAAACACTCTTTCTCCGTTAACGAGATTCACCTTGCACCATGATGTCTGATGATCAATGATGTGGACTCTGGAAACGTCCACTCCAAGATTGGACAGCGACTCCACCAGGAGACGCCCCAGTCTGTCATTTCCTACTGTTGAAACAAATGTTACCTTGTTGCCGGTCCTGGCGATTGAAGCCGCGGCATTGACACAGCATCCGCCGGGATATGCGACCTGCTGATGTTCATAAATATCGACGTTGTTGTCTCCGCAGCAATAAACATGTATCATATCCGTTTCCTCCCGGAAATTAATTCTACTTAGATAATTAGGGCGCCTGCTAGAGACTAGAGGCGCCCTAATAAAGCTTAATTCAATTAAGCGTACAGATTAATATGCGAAGTGATGCATATATCTGCGCTCAGCATTCGGATGGTTCTTTGCGAACTCGATTGCTGCTGTGTAGTTGCCTGCTGCAACACCTGTGATAAGACCGCTGAAGTACTCCTCGACTTCGTGTGCAATCTGGCTTACACCAAGCTCACGTGCATCGATAACGGAGACATGCTCGCTGTGCTGACGGAGGAAGTTGAGAGCACGGAGATCCATGAAACGTGTTCTGCCTTCAGAGACGAATACGAGGTATGCCTGATCCTGATCGCAGCACTCAAACGGGCCATGGAAAAGCTCGCCGGAGTTGAAGCAGAATGCATCGACCCAAACCATCTCGTTGAAGATGCAGATGGTCTCGCTGTATGCATGGCCAAGGTTTGCACCGGAGCCAAGAACATAGATCATCTTGTCGTCCTTGTATGCTTCGCCGAACTTCTTTGCACGCTCACGTGTTCTGAACATGATTCTGAGAGCCATATCGTTGAGCTTGTCGAATCCGTCGATAGCTGCATCATAGTTCTCATAGTTGTCTGCAAGTCTGAGAAGCTCAAATCCAAGGCGGAGTGTGAGAGCTTCGGAGCCGGAGCAGAGATCATAGTAGAAGTCGAAATATCTGCCGTTGTAGATCCAGTTGTAGTCGCCATACTGGAAGAGGGGGCTATCGTCGCTGACAGCAAGAGAAATTGTTGTTGCGCCGAGTTCCTTTGCCTTCTTTGCAGCTTCAACTGTTTCAGGTGTTCCGGACATAGAAATTGTGATGACAAGAGCGTTCTCGTTGACTCTTACAGGAGTTGCATGAACGAACTCGTTAGCTGTCATATATGCAACGTCGAAGCTCTTTGCTTCGTTGCGGAGCAGATAGTAGACAGAATAGAATGCAGAAAGTGAGCCGCCGCATGCTACGCAATAGACGTCCTTAAGGCCGCCCTTTGCCTGCATTGCTGCATAAATAGACTCTGCTGCTGCTTTTACTTCGCAGCCTGTTGTTGCCTTTGCCATTATTTAATCTCCTCTCTGATTACGTGAACTGCGTTTTCCTTGAGTGTTGTCTTATAGCCGTAGTTCTCGCAGTCCTTGAACATATACTTTCTCCAAGAGAACGGATGCTTCTTGCACTTTGCAAGTGTTGTTGTATACTGACGGCTTACGAGAGATGCTACGAGAGGCTCAACGAACTCTTTGACTTCGCCGAGTTCTTCACAGCCATAGTCTGCGAGGTCGATAACTTCTACGTTGTCAGAGAACTTTGTTGCGAATGCAATTGCTCTGTCATCGAGAGCCTTTGTACGGCCTGTAGACTTAACGATGATCATAGGAGTATGATCCTCTGTGATCTCGAAAGGTCCATGGAAATATTCGCCTGTATGGATTGTCTCGGAGTTGATCCACTCCATCTCCATGAGGTGGCAGATAGATGTTGAATATGCAACATCAAGGTTGCCGGCAGAAGCCATGGAAATGCAGAAGAAGTCGTTCTTGTGCTTCTCGCCCCATGCCTGTGCCTTCTCAGCTGCATCCTCAAATGCCTTCTTTGCAATTGCGTCTACCTTGCTGAGTGCTGCAACAGCTGCGTCATACTTTGCATAGTTCTCGCATACCTTGAGAAGCTCGAAAGCCATGCTGATAACGATGCCTGTGCCGCCTTCTGTAGCGCCATTATGGCCTGTTACGAAGTGATAATCACCGTTGTCTGCGAGTGTGCACTCGGGCTTGCCAGAAATTGTGACAACCTTTGCACCAGCTGCCTTGGCAACGCGAGCTGCCTCGACTGTTTCAGGTGTTGCACCTGCGCTGGACATTGTGACAACAAGTGCGTTCTTGCCAACATGCTTAGGTGTTGCAAGTGCAAACTCGTTTGCTGTAATGTTCTCTGCATGGATTGTCTTGGATTCTGACCTAAGAATGTAATACATAGGGAAGAGTCCAGCCTTTGAACCGCCGCAAGCTACAGTGTAAACGTGTGTGATAGCACCGTCTGCGCAAAGCTCTTTGACGACTTCAGCTACGTCCTTAGCTGAAAATACTTTTTTGCTCATTTGTTCCTCCGTAATTAAGTAATATGAACGATATCCGCTTGCGCGGATACCTTCAACAGTTATCTATAGTATAAACTAATTTTTACACGTTTCAAATATCTAACCGATTAATCGCCGCATTAATTTTCTCGGATTTTTAGCCTCAAAAATTGTGCAACAGATACAATTTCTTCACGCGTGCGAATCCGCCTGGCTCAACATGAGACGGCATAATAAGGAAAAGGCTCCGGACTGATGTCCGGAGTCTTTGTAAATATCTAAGCAGGATATTATTCCTTTGCCATTGCCATTGCGATAGCAGCTGTCTTCTTGTTGATCCACTGTGCATAGAAGACGGAGACGATAAGCATGATTCCACGGAAGATGTACTGGAAGTTTGCGGAGATGCCCATCATGTTCATGCCGTTTGTAAGCATAGCCATCATAAGAGCACCGAAGACCATGCCGATGACCATTCCTTCGCCGCCTTCAAGAGGAATACCACCCATAGCGCAAGCTGAAATAGCGATTGTTGAGTAGCCGTTCATAGCTGTAGGCTGAGCGGAGCTTGTACGTGCGGAAAGGAGGATACCTGCGCAAGCTGAAATACCGCCGCAGATGATGTATGTAGCAACCTTGATCTTCTTTGTTGCAATACCGGACTGGTAAGCTGCCTGTTCGTTACCGCCAAGAGCGAATACCATGCGGCCGAATGTTGTCTTGTTAAGGACAAATCCTGTTACAAGGAAGAATGCTGCCATGAAGTAGCCCTGAATCGGGATGTTGAAAATTGTAGTTGTGGAAAGTGCGAGGAAGCTGTCAGGCAGTCCGGAAATAGGCATGTTGTTGGAGAAGATGTAAACGCAGCCACGGAGTGCTGTCTGAGTACCAAGAGTTACGATGAAAGGAGGAAGTGTTGAATAGGAAATGATGAAACCGTTGAAAGCACCGCAGGCGCATCCGATAAGAATACCAATCAGGATTGCGACAGGTACGGGGAGGTCTGCCTGGAAGAGGCCGGGGTTGTTGGGCGAAATGAGCATGCAGGTAACTGTGCCGCAGAAAGCTGCGCAGGACTCAATGCCCATATCAGTGCTGCCGCCGATGTTCGGGAAGGAAAGTGCGCATGCAATGATTCCGTAAACGACCATCTGACGTGTAAGGTTAAGAAGGTTAGCTGTGCTGAGGAACTGCTTGTTAACCATTGTAACAATAGTGCCGTATGTAAGGATAAGAACGATGATACCTGCAAGTATGATGTACTTGGAAGTAACGATCTTAAGCCAAAGACTGTTCTTCTTTTTTTCCATGGAAGTAAATCCTTTCAATTATCCAATATTTTAATTATACGCAGAGAGACATGATCTTCTCTTCGGTTGCATCCTTTGCGTCCATCTCACCAGCGACTTTGCCTTCTCTCATGACGATGATTCTGTCGCTGCATGCAATAAGTTCAGGAAGCTCGGAGGAGACCATTACGATTGCAACGCCCTGGCATGCAAGGTCATTGATGATCTTGTAAATTTCTGCCTTGGCGCCAACGTCGACACCACGTGTAGGCTCATCAAGGAAAAGTACCTTCGGTTCGGATGCAAGGCATCTTGCAAGAACGACCTTCTGCTGGTTACCACCTGAAAGAGCGTTTGTCTTGACACCGAAATCCGGTGCCTTGATGCGGAGCAGCTTCATGTACTTATCAGCAACAACATCTGCTTCCTTATCATTGACAAGTCCGTTGTGTGAGACTTTTCTGAGAACACCAAGCGTGATGTTCTGCTTAATGGAATGTTTCAGGATCAAGCCGTAGTCTTTACGGTTTTCAGAAACGAGCGAAATACCTGCTTCAACAGCATCCTGGGGAAGTGTGAAATGAACAGGCTTGCCCTCAAGAAGAACCTCTCCTTCATAAGGATCGATTCCGAATATTGCCTGAAGGGTTTCTGTACGTCCTGCACCGATCAGTCCGCCGAATCCAAGGACCTCACCGGCTTTTACCTTGAAGGAAACGTCCTTGACTCTCTCATTGACGATGTGGTTTGCCTCAAGGACAACCTCACCGGGAGTATTCGTCTTGACGCCGTACTGGTCATTAAGCTGACGGCCGACCATCATGGAAACGATCTGGGACTCGTTCATTTCTTTTACAAGTCCTTCGCCGGAGTTCTTGCCATCGCGGAGAACAGCAACTCTGTCTCCGACAGCAAAGATATCTGCCATACGGTGGGAGATGAAGATGATGGAAACACCTTCGGATTTCAGCTTGCGGATAATGTCGTAAAGGACTTCGCACTCATCCAGTGTAAGTGCAGCTGTAGGCTCATCGAATACAATTACGGATGAATTGTAAGAAAGGGCCTTAAGGATTTCGATAAGCTGGCACTGTGCAATACTGTAGTTTCTGACTCTGGACTTAGGATCAAAATGGATGTTGATTCGCTCCATCAGAGCCTCACAGTCCTGATACATTTTGTTGAAGTCTACCAAGCCGTTCTTCAAAGGATAGCGTCCTGCATAAATGTTTTCAGCAACTGTAAGTTTAGGCATCTGTACAAGTTCCTGGAAAACGATGGACAATCCTTTGTTGTAAGCGTCGGATGGATTCTTCATTACTGTTTCCTGGCCGTTCAGCGCGATTGTACCTGCTGTAGGCTGGATAACACCAGTAAGAATTTTCATCAGCGTGGATTTTCCAGCACCGTTCTCACCGCAGAGACAAAGAACCTCGCCCTTATAAAGAGTAAGGTTAACATCTGTCAGAGCATGTACGCCGCCGAAGTTCTTGCTGACATTATTCATCTGGAGAACAACTTCGCTCATATTTTTGATTGCTCCTTCTTCATATAATGTTACACGCGCAATTAGATGCAATGTTTGTTCTACTTGCCTAAAATAAACTAACCATAGCACCGTAATCTGTATAAAGTCACGATACCATATTGTAATTTTAACGTCAATATGGTGATTGTAACGAAATATTACATCACGGTTCTAATTTGCGCTAAATGTACTAATTAACAGGCCCTTTTTGGTTATTCTGCACGGCTTCTGCAATAGTCAAGGGCTTTTTTCATTGCTTCCTCTGCATTGGCCAGATAGTTGCGGCCCCAGAGTTCCGGCGTAAGATAACCGGTATATCCGTGCTTATCAAGGATCCGCAGATAATCTTCCATCGGAAGATCTCCTTCTCCGGGAACAAGACAGTGCCCGCCAGGCTCTCTGAGATCGATGAAATGCATATGTTTCAGATGGTCACCGAGCCTTATGACGGCTGCTTCGAAATCCTCATTCGCATGGGCGATTCCGTTTGTGTCGATCAGGCCCTGCAGGTTATCGCTTCCGACGGAATTGATAACCGTCATGATATCTGTGGTGTTCTTGACCGGTGTTGATGTATCCGCTTCAAGGACTATGGTGATTCCAAGCTTTTCAGCTTTCTTCACCACCCGGTACATGCCTTCCGTCACACGTTCGAAACACTCTGCGGGATCATCCTCCATGGTATGCATGCCGGCAACCATCTGCATATAAGGAGCTTCAAGGACCGAGGCAATCTCAAGAGCCTTCTCGTAATACCGGAAGGATCTCTCTCTTGCAAACGGATCCGATGTGCTGATGCTTATCGGATAATTGCACTGTTCAGCCGTGAGGACAACGGAATGGATTCCCGCCTTGTCGAGTTTCCGTTTGATATCGTAAGCGCGTTCGGGCGTCATATCATCCAGATAGCAGTGCGGAGATGCCGCATAAAATTCGATCTTATCGACATCCAGACGCTGCATGGATTCGATAAAATAGTCAAGGCTGTGAGAACAATAAGCATAGTTGGCACCGAGAAACTGTTCTTTTTTTAGCATCTTTCGTCCTCCCGGAACAATATCTTTACAGCCAGGCTGCAGGTTACATTTTTTTTGCAATATTTTATGCATTATGCACAAAATTTGAATGCGGAGTACAGCATTTTTTTCGTAGTGTTAAAAGAGATTATACTATCGTATCCTGAGGTAGTCAATCAAAAGCAACGTTTCAAAAATGCTGAATTTACCCGATATTTTTTGACTATTATTAATAGTTTGCAGAAAAAAGGAAGCCGGACAGAACCGGCTCCCCGTATACTTCTGTTTTTTACGATTGTTAATACTGAACTTTGCCCATATATCTTCTCATGAAGAGAGGATGCTTCTTGGCTCTGGCAAGTCCCTCTGCATATTCGAGGCCGACGACCCAGAGAAGGATCGGATTGAAATAATCTACAACCTCGGAGTCAATGGCCGGAAGTCCCAGTTCCTTGGAATCTACCACCGTAACCTTATTGGAATAGGTTTTGATGAACCTGAGCGCTCTTTCGTCGAGAGCTCTCGTCTTGCCTTCGTTCATGAAGATCATGAACGGCTTGTCATATTCCGTGACTTCGAACGGTCCGTGGAAGAATTCGCCTGCATGAATGGCGTTGGAATCGACCCACTCCATTTCCATATACATGCAGATGGTCTGCATGTATGCTACGTAATAGGAAGAACCGCTGCCGATGGTATAGATGATTCTCTCATTTTTGTTTTCTTCGCCCCACTTCATGGCCCTGTCGTGGACCTGGGCAATGGCTCTCCGCCCAATTTCCGGGATTCTTTCGAAACCAGCCACCATTTGGTCGTAATATTTGTATCCCTCTGTCTGATTGACGATCTCCATCGCCAGAGCAAGGATTAGATACTGGTTCTGTCCGTTGCAGGGGACTTCCGTCTCGACTCCGTAGTAGAGAGAATAATCCGCATACTCCGCCAGTTTTGTATGCTCATCTGCCACAAGGGAGAGGACAACCGCGCCGGCTTCCTTTGCGTTCTTTGCCGCAGCAACCGTTTCGGGTGTCGAACCGGAAAGAGAAAGAGTAATGACAAGACTGTTTTTCCCAAGACATGCGGGAGGCGCATAATTGAACTCGTTCGCCGTGATGTTATAAACGATCATTTCCTTTGCCTCACAGCGGATGAAGTACTCCGCAGGCCAAAAGCATGCGTGAGAACCGCCGCAGGCACACATAATGACATTCCTGAATCCGCCTTCTGCGTCAAGTTTCTTCTTGGCTTCGGAAACAATAATCCTGATTTCTTCCAGAGTAGTAAACTGTACCGCCATTGAACCACCTCATATTACAAACTGTTTTAATGTAATTTATTATGTAGCGCCGGATTTCTGCCGTCAATGAGAAAAGGGACTTTTCTTTTTGGGAAAGTCCTTTTTCATAAATAGGAATTTTGAATCGTCCGGTCAGAATCAATACTGAACCTTGCCCATATATCTTCTCATGAAGAGAGGATGCTTCTTGGCTCTGGCAAGGCCCTCTGCATACTCCATGGCAACCGGCCAGAGAAGAAGCGGATTGAAATAATCCACGACCTCGGGATCAATTGCAAGAAGTCCGAGTTCCTTGGAGTCAACGACCGTGATCTTATCGGCATAGTTCTTAAGGAACTTGAGTGCTCTTTCATCGAGAGCTCTTGTCTTTCCTTCATTCATAAAGATCATGAAACGCTTGTCGTATTCCGTGACCTCAAAAGGACCGTGGAAGAATTCACCGGCATGAATGGCATTGGAATCGACCCATTCCATTTCCATGTACATGCAGATGGTCTGCATATAAGCAACATAGAAGGAAGAACCGCTGCCGATGGTATAGATGATCCTCTCATCTTTGTTTTCTTCGCCCCACTTCATGGCCCTGTCATGAACCTGAGCAACCGCTTTGATCACGATATCGGTGATGCGGTCAAAGCCGGCCATCATTTTATCATAGTCCTTGTATCCTTCGGTCTGGTTGACAATTTCAACAGCAAGAGCAAGGATGAGATACTGGTTGTGCCCGTAGCAGGGAACCTTATCTTCTGTTCCATAGTAGACGACATAATCTGCATTCTCAGCAAGTTTTGTATGCTCCATGGCGACGATGGAAATGACAACTGCACCGGCTTCCTTTGCATTCTTTGCCGCTGCAACGGTTTCAGGAGTTGATCCAGAAAGAGAAAGGGTAATGACAAGGCTGTTCTTTCCGAGGCATGCCGGACGGGCATAGTTGAATTCGTTTGCTGTGATATTGTATACGACCATATCCTTGGATTCACTGCGAATAAAGTACTCAGCCGGCCAGAAGCATGCATGAGAGCCGCCGCATGCACACATGATGACGTTCTTGAATCCGCCCTCTGCGTCAAGTTTCTTTTTGGACTCCGAAATAATGTCCTTGATCTCTGCAAGAGATGTTAACTGTACTGCCATTTTTATTACCTCACGTTATTAATTTCGCACTTATTATATAACATCTTATAACAAGCGTCAACGATAAAAAAATAAAAGAGGCCTTCCGTTTCCGGAAAGCCTCCTGCCGTATGAGACGGTATTAATACTCCATCTGGCGATAGTATCTCCTGATTGTAAGAGAATGGCCGCGCTCTTTTGCAAGATGAGCAGCAAGTCTCTCTGTGATGCAGTAGATGACCATCGGTGAAAGGATCTTTCTGAACTCATCATCGGAGAAGGGAAGTTCAACGTCCTTGGTATCGAATACAGTGACCTGTCCAAGTTCCATCTTGTTGAGGAACTTCATGACTCTGTCTGTCAGGGGTCTTGCCTCATCTTCACCGTAGAACACAAGAATGCTGGTATCCTTTTCGCAGAGCTCAATGGTTCCGTGGAAGAACTCGCATGCATGAATGGACTTTGTCTTGATCCACTGCATCTCTTCGAGAATGCACATTGCAAAGTCATAGGCTTCGCCCCACATCATGCCGCCGCCGACCACCATGTGATAATCGACATCCTTCAGCTTCTTTGCGAGTTCCTGGCACTTGGGATCAAACTGTTCCTTTGCCTTGATGAGATAGGGAGTAAGCTTGGCCATTTCCTCGACAAGTTTGTCATACTTGGGGAACTCTCCTGCATTCTTCATAAACCTTGCAAGAAGAGTAATGGAATAAGTATAGATGGCTTCGCAGAGGTTGGGGTCCTCAGCAGGGCTGTAGAACTTATAGTCTGCATACTCGCATACCGGTGTGTCATCGTTGGAAACATAGACCATCGTGCGTGCGCCGTGTTCCTTGCAGAACTTTGCAGCAGCGACGATTTCCTTGGTGTTTCCGGAACGGGATGAGAAGATGCAGACAGAGTCCTTATTGAACTTCTTGTGGCCCATAGCCATGAATTCTGCTGCAATAACAGTATAAGCCTGAATTTTCTCAGAGGCAGACTCAAGCCAGTACATCATAGGAAGGGAGTGTGCATAGGTTCCGCCGCATCCGATGAAGAAAAGATTTGAGTAACCCTGCTCGCAGATCTCATCGACAGCTTTTTCAATCTGGGGACGGAGAGCGAGTGCCTTGTCAACAACCTCTTCATAGTGGTTAAGATCGATATCGTACATGTTTCCTCCTGCGTGACACAGCATCCTCATGCATGTCACTATTGAATTTTATATATATGATAATACAAGTTAATACATCATTCAAGAATAATCCTATGTTTTGCTTATTCCGGCACAAAAAAACAGGCCGCAGCGCATTTTGCGCCGCGGCCTGAACCATTCCGGTGAATCAATACCGTTTCAGGTATTAATACTCCATCTGACGATAATAACGTCTGACCTTGAGGTCATGGTTATTCTCAACCTGGAAGGGCTTGGACATCATATAGATCATGCTGTCCATAACAACAGAGGAGAGAATCGGACGGAACTCTGCATCGACAGGAAGTTCAACTTCCTTTGTATCGAAGACAATAATTTCCTTTGTAAGGGGCTTGAGGAACTCTTCTACGCGGTCAACAAGTGCTCTGCCGCCATCCTCGCCCTTCATAAGAATGCAGGGTGTATCCTTCTCGCAGAGCTCGATTGCTCCATGGAAGAATTCTGCTGCATCGATGATCTTTGTATGCATCCACTGCATCTCCTCCATTACGCACATGCCCCAGCAATATGCGGATGCATATGTTGCGCCTGCGCCGACAGAATAATGGAATGCTGCATTGTGGTTGCGTGCTGCATAATAAATGCAGCGGCTGTTGACAAGTTCAGCTGCCTTATCGAGTGCTTCACCGATACCCTCGACCTGCTTTACGAACTTTGCATACTGATCATACTCGCCGCGGAGATTGAATGCCTTGAGCATTGTGATCATCATGCAGATGTTTGTGATGTCGCCGGGAACATTGACGAATTCATCGGAAAGAGGCTTCATGGGGCTCTCTTCAGCCTGAACGAAAGCAATGTTCTTTGCTCCCTTGGAGTGTGTATACTCCATGGCCTTGAGAATATCCTTTGTGTTGCCTGTTGCGGATGCCCAGATGCAGAGGGAGCCTTTGCCAAGCTGCTTGTGGTTCATCTTTACGAGTTCAGGTGCCATCTCGCAGTAGACAGGCATATCTGTCATCTGCTTTGCCCAATACTCCATGGGAAGGCCGTAGGAATAGGTTCCGCCTGTTCCGACGAAGAAAATGTTCTTGAGTCCTGCTGCATATTCTGCTTCGACAAACTTCTCAATTGTTTCAACAACTGCAGGAAGCTTCTCGAATGATTCTTTATTTGACATTATTCTCAAATTCCTTTCAATTAATCAAAATAAGTAAGGATTAATACTCCATCTGACGATAATAGCGTCTGACCTTGAGGCTGTGATTTCTCTCAACTTCAAGAGCCTTGCTGAGCGGGCTGATCATGCAGTTGACAACTACCGGTGAAAGGAGATAACGGAACTCGTCTGCGCAGGGAAGTGCAACTTCCTTGGAATCCATGACGAGGACTTCATCTGTAAGGGGCTTGAGGAAGTTTTCAACACGTGTTACAAGGTCTCTGCCTGCGTCTTCACCCTTGAGAAGAATGCAGGGTGTATCCTTCTCGCAGAGCTCGATTGCTCCGTGGAAGAACTCTGCTGCGTGAATGATCTTTGTGCGCATCCACTGCATCTCTTCCATGATGCACATGCCATAGCAGTATGCTTCGCCGTATGTTGCGCCTGCGCCGACTACATAGTGGAAGTCTGCGAATGCGTTGCGTGCTGCGTGATAGATGCAGCGGCTGTTTGTAAGGGCTCTTGCATCATCGAGATACTGGCCGATTCCGCCGATGGAGTTTGCGAACTCTTCATACTTGGGGAAGTCGCCGGCTCTGTTGAATGCCTTGAGTGTAAGAAGGAGCATGGCGAGGTTGAAATGGATAGAACCACCGTCAACAACCTTGATGTAATCTGCCTTGGGCTCCATCGGGCTGCCCTCAACACTGACGAATGCAAGGTTTCTTGCACCCTTGCTGTGTGTATAATCCATTGCCTTGAGGATATCCTTTGTGTTGCCTGTTGCGGAGCAGAAAACACAGAGAGAATCAGCACCAAGGTGCTTGTTGTTCATGGAATAGATTTCCGGAGCGATCTCTGCATATACGGGGAAATCAGAGAGCTGCTTTCCAAAGAAAGCATAAGGAAGTGCATAGCTGTATGTACCGCCTGTGCCGAGAAGGAAAATGTTCTTGAGGTTGGGTTCTTTTTCGAGTACTTCTTCGACAAACTTTTTTGTCTCAGGAAGGTTTGCGAGTGAATCTTTGTAACCTGCCATTTTAATCACCTTTCAAATATATTTTTAGAAGATGGGTTCTATTGTTAATAGGATATCATAGATATCCACGGTATTTCAAGACGATAGAGTCTTGGAGGCCGTCCCAGTTTTCCGCAGAGCAGGGTGATGCTCCGTATGATAATGCCCTATAATATATACATATATAATAATATCGGCGGGCAAAAAAATATTGCACAAAAAGAAATGTTGTGATATAAGTTTCTTACCAGCATATGATAAGGCTGTGACGGAAACAAGTAGTACAGTGCAGAACTTCCAGAGAACTTCCGGCAGGTGAAAGGAAGCAGTTTCACACTGAAACGAATACATTCCCGAGCCGCTTCCTGAAACAAGTAGGGTAAGACGGGTGCACCCGATACAGTGCCTGTGTAATGACTGTTACACGATGAGGGATCTGCCGCGAGACAGGTCTGACCAGAGGTGGTACCACGAAATTTCGTCCTCTGTCCATACGGACAGAGGATTTTTTATTGGAGGAGAAAAATGCAGATTTACGAAGAACTTCAGGCAAGAGGCTTGATTGCCCAGGTGACGGATGAACCCGAAATCAGAAATCTTATAAACAACGGCGGTGCCCGCTTTTACATCGGATTCGATCCGACCGCGGATTCACTGCATGTAGGTCATTTCATGGCACTCTGTCTTATGAAAAGACTTCAGATGGCAGGAAACAAGCCCGTCGTGCTTGTCGGCGGCGGAACCGGAATGATCGGAGACCCCTCGGGAAAGACCGATATGAGAGCCATGCTCACTCCGGAGACCATCAAGCATAACTGTGACTGCTTCAAAAAACAGATGTCCCGTTTTATTGACTTCGGTGAAGACAAGGCTCTTTTCGTCAATAACGGAGACTGGCTTCTCGATCTCAAATATGTCGACATTCTCAGAGAAGTCGGTGCATGTTTCTCTGTCAACAACATGCTGAGAGCCGAATGCTACAAGCAGCGCATGGAGCGCGGACTTACCTTCTTCGAGTTCAACTACATGATCATGCAGGCCTACGATTTCTATCATCTCAACGAGAAATACGGATGCAACATGCAGTTCGGCGGAAATGACCAGTGGAGCAACATGCTGGCCGGAACCGAGCTTATCCGAAAGAAAACAGGCAAGGATGCCTACGCCATGACCATTACCCTTCTTCTCAACAGCGAAGGCAAAAAAATGGGCAAGACAGTCAGCGGCGCCGTATGGCTTGACCCGAACAAGACAAGTCCCTACGACTTCTATCAGTACTGGCGCAACGTCGACGATGCCGATGTCATGAAGTGCATCAAAATGCTTACTTTCATCCCGATAGAGGAGATCTATGAGATTGAAAAATGGGATGACAGCCGCGTCAACGAGAAGAAAGAACTCCTCGCGTATGAACTTACAAAACTTGTCCACGGCGAAGAGGAAGCACAGAAGGCACAGAACGCGGCGCGCGCCATATTCATGGGTGCGGGTGACGATGCAAGCATGCCTTCAACGGAAATCATCATGACCGAAGATGAAATCGGTCTTCTCGATGTCATGATGCAGTGCAAGCTCATTCCCAGCAAAGGCGAAGGCAGGCGTCTTGTCCAGCAGGGCGGCGTCACGGTGAATGATGAGAAAGTCACCGATCCGGCCGCAAAGCTGACACGTTCCCAGCTTGAAAACGGAGTGAAGATCAAGAAGGGCAAGAAAGTCTTCCATAAGGCTGTTCTCGCAAAATAATACTGAGATCCGATAAAAAAGGCGTCATCTGACGCCTTTTTTATTTTGTCCCGTTATAAATATCCCAATATATTCCCATGATGAAATGATAATATGTAACCATCGAAAGCAAAGG
>R06__coassemble_211_pt1 | contig 22019 bp, 16 predicted proteins | sample R06__metabat2_low_PE_050 | metagenome-assembled genome bin R06 | reverse complement strand
GGGATGTGAAGGTAAGATATATGCATTATGACATCGATACCATTGAAAGAATGGAAATCATCAGGGACCTCCGTCTCGGTGAATTTGATGTCCTTGTCGGCATCAACCTGCTGAGAGAAGGCCTGGACCTCCCGGAAGTTTCTCTTGTAGCAATCCTGGATGCAGATCAGGAAGGTTTCCTCAGAAGCGAAACGTCACTGATTCAGACGATCGGCAGGGCAGCCAGAAATGCGAACGGCACGGTCATCATGTATGCGGATTCCGTTACGCCTTCCATGGAAAGAGCCATCATTGAAACAGACAGAAGGAGGACGATTCAGAAAAAATATAACGAAGAACACGGCATAACGCCGAAAACCATCATCAAGGAAGTCAGGCATGTCCTGGAGATCAGTAAAAAGGATGTCAGAAACTCTTCCGGAAGGAAACTTTCCAAGAAAGAGAAACTTGAGATGATCGAACGTCTTACCAAGGAAATGAAACAGGCAGCAAAGCTTCTCCAGTTTGAGATTGCCGCTCAGCTGCGTGATGAGATACAGGATTTAAAGAAGGGACTCTAATTTGAACGGAAACTCAATAATTGTAAAAGGCGCAAGGGAACATAACCTTAAGAATGTAGATGTGACCATACCGCGCGACAAGATGACGGTCATGACCGGTCTCTCCGGTTCCGGAAAATCTTCTCTTGCTTTCGATACGATCTTTTCTGACGGACAGAGAAGATACATGGAAAGTCTTTCAAGCTATGCCAGGCAGTTTCTCGGAATGATGGACAAGCCTGACGTGGATTCAATCGAAGGACTGTCACCGGCTATCTCCATCGACCAGAAGACCACCTCCAAGAACCCGAGGTCAACCGTCGGCACCGTTACGGAAATATATGACTATCTGAGGCTTATGTATGCAAATATAGGCAAACCTCACTGTCCAATCTGCGGACGCAAGATCAAGCAGCAGACAGTCGACCAGATGGTTGATGCGGTCATGGAATATCCGGAAGGTTCCAGACTGACGATTCTTTCTCCGATTGTCAGAGGGAGAAAGGGTACTTACCAGAAGGAACTGGGAAGTGCCAAGAAAAGCGGATATGCCAGAGTCAGAATCGACGGGATCATCTATGATCTTGACGAGGAGATCACTCTCGACAAGAACAAAAAACATAATATCGACATCGTCGTAGACAGAATCATCCTCAGAAAAGATTCTGCCGGCAGACTGTCCGATTCCATGGAAACAGCTGTCGCTTTGTCCGGTTCCCTTGTTACGGTTTCCTTCGAGGGGGGACAGGATATCCTGTTTTCTTCCAGTTATGCCTGCCCCGAGCACGGTGTCAGCGTCGAGGAACTTGTTCCGAGAATGTTTTCCTTCAACAATCCCTTCGGTGCATGCGAAAAGTGTTCCGGCCTCGGCACTTTCATGAAAGTTGACGAAGATCTTGTCATCACAGACAGAAAAAAGTCTCTGAAGGACAACTGCATCACCGTATCTGGATGGAAATATTCGGACGGCTCCATCAGCAAAATGTACTATGACGGTCTTGCCGAACATTACGGATTTTCAGTAAACACGCCTTTCTGCGACCTCACAAAAGAACAGAAAAAAGCGGTTCTGTACGGTACCGACGGAGAACTTGTCACATTCAAAAGGACCAACGAATTCGGTACATCAAAATTCCGCTCCGCCTTTGAGGGCGTCATCACAAACATAGAACGCAGATTTGATGAAACAACAAGTGATTCCTCCAAGGAAGAACTTATGACCTACATGAGTGCTGTCAACTGTCCTTCCTGTCACGGAGACCGTCTTAAGCCCACCAGCCTTGCGGTAACCGTAGGAGGGAAAAACATCTCCGATCTCTGCAAGCTTTCCGTTACGGCAATGATCGATTTCTTTGATCACATTTCCCTCACGGAAAAGGAACGCATGATTGCAGAGACCATCATCAAGGAAATCAAATCCAGACTGCATTTCCTTTCCGATGTCGGACTTTCCTATCTTACGCTGGCAAGGTCCAGCGCCACGCTTTCAGGCGGAGAAAGTCAGAGAATCAGACTGGCTACACAGATTGGATCATCCCTGATGGGTGTCCTATATGTACTTGATGAACCTTCCATTGGTCTCCATCAGCGTGATAATCAGAAACTCATTCAGTCCCTTAAGAATCTGAGAGACCTCGGAAACACGATCATTGTCGTGGAACATGATGAAGATACGATTCTTTCTGCAGATTATGTGGTGGATGTGGGCCCGGCGGCCGGTGTCCACGGAGGAAACATCATCTATCAGGGTGACGTCAAAGGTCTTCTGGAATGCAAGGATTCCATTACCGGTCAGTACCTTTCCGGAGAGAAAAAGATCATCGTCCCTTCGGAACGAAGAAAGGGCAACGGGAAGGTTCTTACATTTACCGGCTGCCGCCAGAACAATCTCAAGAATATCACCGTGAATTTCCCTCTGGGCGAGTTCATTGCGATCACCGGCGTTTCCGGCTCCGGAAAGTCTTCTCTCCTGAATGAGATAGTTTTCAAGAAACTGAATGCCGAACTGAACCGTGCTAAGGAAATCCCCGGGAAATTTGATGACTGCATCGGGCTGAAAGCACTGGACAAGTGCATCGGAATCGACCAGTCACCGATTGGAAGAAGCCCGAGGTCCAATCCCGCAACCTACATCGGACTCTTCATCATGATCAGAGATGGGTTTGCCGAAACCAACGATGCAAAAATGCGCGGATATAATGCCGGACGATTTTCGTTTAATGTAAAGGGCGGCAGATGCGAGGCCTGTGAAGGCGACGGCGTCATGCAGATCGAAATGCATTTTCTTCCCGATGTTTACGTACCCTGCGACGTCTGCAAAGGCAAGAGATACAACCGAGAAACCCTGGACGTAAAATACCGCGGGAAAAACATATATGATGTTCTTGAAATGACAGTCGATGAAGCGATGGACTTTTTCAGGACTCACACCAAAATCATCAAAAAACTTCAGGCGCTTCACGATGTCGGCCTCGGCTATATTAAGATCGGACAGGCCTCCACAACTCTTTCGGGAGGAGAAGCCCAGAGAGTCAAACTAGCAAATGAGCTGTCGAGAGTAAGTACCGGAAAGACCGTTTACATTCTCGACGAACCCACAACAGGCCTCCACACGGATGACGTTAATCGACTGATCCAGGTGCTTCAGAAACTTGTGGATGCGGGTAATACCGTGATTGTCATCGAACACAACCTTGATGTCATCAAGACCGCAGACTGGGTAATCGACCTTGGTCCTGAAGGCGGCGACGGCGGTGGTACAATTGTTGCTACCGGTACGCCGGAAAAAGTCGCTGAAATCAAGGAATCTTATACTGGATATTATTTGAAGAAGGTACTCGAACGTGATAAATAACACCGTTTCCGAAGTAAGAGAAGCTTTACTCAGGCGATTCGGCAGAATGCCGACGCTTTTCATAAGGACATACGGATGCCAGCAGAACGTTGCCGATTCAGAGAGAATCCGCGGACTTCTGGAAGAATGCGGATGCATTTCCACTGATGATGAAAACACGGCAGACATCGTCCTATTCAACACCTGTGCCGTCCGAGAACACGCCGAAGACCGAGTGTTCGGCAATGTCGGACAGCTGAAAGCCAATAAAGCTGAACGTCCGGAAATGATGATTCTTCTCGGCGGATGCATGGTCCATCAGGTCAGTGTTCAGACGAAGATCAAAAAGAGTTATCCCTATGTGGATATTCTTTTCAATACGAATGAGCTTGCTTCCATTCCGTCGCTGATTCTCAGAAGGCTGAAAACAGACAAGCGCGTTTTGGATGCCGAATGTGCCGAATATACGCTAAACGAGGAACTCCCTGTAAAAAGAGACGGCCTAGCCTGCAGGGCCTATATCCCGATTATGTACGGCTGCAACAATTTCTGCACCTACTGTATCGTGCCTTACGTCAGAGGAAGAGAAAGAAGCAGAAGCCCTGAAGCCATCGAAAAGGAATTCAGAGACTGTGTCGCCGCAGGATATAAGGACATCATGCTCCTTGGCCAGAACGTCAATTCCTATGGAGTCGGACTTGAAGGAGACATGGATTTCCCGAAACTGCTGAAGAGATTCAATGATGTGGAAGGCGATTTCACCATCCGCTTTATGTCCAGCCATCCTAAAAACGCGACAAGGGAACTTTTTGATACCATTGCGGAATGCAAAAAAGTCTCGAGACACATTCATCTCCCAGTACAGAGCGGTTCCAACCGGGTTCTAAAAGCCATGAACCGACACTACACAGTGGAGGAATATCTATCACTTATCGACTATGCCCGCAGCGTCATTCCGGGTGTTTACTTTACATCGGATATCATTGTCGGATTCCCCGGAGAGACAGAAGCCGAATATGAAGAGACCGTTGATCTTATAAGAAAAGCGGATTTCTATTCCATATTCAGTTTCATCTACTCGAAGAGGACCGGAACTGTGGCCGCAGATATGGAGGACGAAACGCCTCACAGGGTTAAGGCGGAAAGACTGAACAGGCTCAATGAGATTCAAAGAGAAGTAACAGACAGACTGGATGCGGAAATGGTCGGCAGGGAACAGCGCGGACTCTGCATCGGCAATCTCGGAGATAATAAATCGGAAATAAGACTGGACAACAATGCAGAAGTCACCGTCGACGGAACGCTTGAGGTCAACACTTATTGCGATATGATTGTGACAGGTTCTATCAATAAACGACTTTACGGAAAGGTAATAGAAAAATGAAGGAAGACAGCAAGATCATTTCCATGGCAAGAGAACTTGCCAAAGAGCTTCAGAAAGATGAGGCCTACATCAGCTATCATGCAGCCTGTGCGCTGAATGACGATGACGACGAACTTCAGAAACAGATTGAGCATTACAACCTGATCCGCATGAATTATCAGCAGGAATCACAGAAGGATTCTCCGGATTCCGAGAAGCTTTCACAGTATGCTGATGAAGCGAATCAACTTTATGACGTCATCATGCAGAATAAGAACATGCAGATCTATCAGGAGAGCAGAAGCAAGATCGATGCACTCATGAAATTCATTAATACCATTCTCGTTGAATCGGTAAACGGGAGAGATCCCGATGAGATTCAGGAACCTGCCGGCGGCTGCTCCGGCAACTGCGGTTCCTGTGCTGGATGCCACTGATCGGTTATTAGAAAGGGAATTTAATGGCTTTTCCGGAAATTACACCTCAGCTTTCACCTATGATGAAGCACTATATCGAGGTAAAAAGACAGAACCCGGACAAACTTCTCATGTATCGTCTGGGAGACTTTTACGAACTTTTCTTTGACGATGCTGTAACCGCCTCCAGAGAACTGGAACTCGTACTCACCGGACGTGACTGCGGTCTGCCCGAAAGAGCACCGATGTGCGGAGTTCCTTATCATGCAGTGGACGGCTATATATCAAGACTTGTGGAAAAGGGATACAAGGTCGTTGTCTGTGAGCAGATGGAGGATCCGGCCAAAGCCATAGGTCTTGTCAAAAGGGATATCGTCAGAATCATTACTCCAGGTACTCTTACGGATACAGATGTACTGGAAGCAGCAAAAAACAATTATGTATGCTGCCTGTATTGTGATAAAGACGCATTCGGTCTCTGTTTTTCCGATATTTCCACAGGAGAAGTCAAGATCACGGAGGCCCGAGCCTCCTTCAAGATCATTCTTTCGGAATTTGCAAGATATGAACCGAAAGAAGTCCTTCTTAATTCAGAAGCTTCCGGCAGAAAAGAAATCACGGCATATCTGGACAGCAGAAACGTTTCCCGCCTTACACTTTCTGATAAATACTTTTCCGATAAGGATATGGAAAACGTTGTCAAAGGACTTTTCCCGGAAAAAGAGATCATCAGAAGCAGGATACTCAAAAGAAAACTGGCTGCGTCTTCTCTGTATGCACTTTTAAGATATATCCGGGAAACACAGTTTTCCGGAATTAAAAGAATCTGTTCCATCGAGTATTACAATTGCAGCGATTATCTGAGAATCCCTGAAAGCTGCAGCCGGAACCTCGAACTTACTCAGACGATGAGAGGCGGAGAAAAAAGGGGAAGTCTCCTATGGGCAATGGATAAGACCGCAACTCCCATGGGTCGAAGAATGCTGAGAAGCTTCCTTGAGAAACCTCTGATCGATGTCAAGAATATCAATGAAAGACTGGATGCAGTAGAAGAGTTCTACAACAATTCCGTACTTTCCGGTCAGATTGCCGACAGTCTCGACGGCGTTTATGATATTGAACGCCTGATGACCAGGATTATCTATGACAAGTGCACGCCCCGAGATATGGTAAGCCTTGCTTCGACCTCCACCAAACTGAGCCAGATCAAAGCACTGTCTTCTTCTTTCCACGCTCCGCTCCTGAAAAAGCTGGCTTCCATGCTTGATCCGCTGGAAGATCTTAAAACTGCCATAAACACAACGATAGCGGATGATCCTCCTTCACTTCTGAAGGACGGTGGATACATCAGAGAAGGGAAAAGCCCGGAAATCGATGAACTTCGAGGCCTGCTCCACAATTCCAAAGCCTATCTTGCAAAACTGGAACAGCAGATAAAAGAAAAAACAGGCATCAAAAACATCAAGGTCGGATACAACAAGATATTCGGATACTACTTTGAGGTTTCCAAGGCCCAGACTGGTCTTGTGCCGGATTATTTCATAAGAAAACAGACGCTTACGACTGGCGAAAGATATATCACGGAAGAACTAAAAGACCTGGAAAACAAGATCCTTTCCGCCGGTGACAGGCTGGAGAGACTCGAGAGGTCTTATTTCGACGACCTCTGCAAACTGATGACAGACAACCTTTCCAGAGTCCAGAATACCGCATATGCGGCAGCCTATCTCGATGTCCTATCTTCTCTCGGAGAACTCGCCAGAGACAACGGATATACACGGCCGATCGTGGATGATTCCGACGAGATACGAATTGAAAACGGAAGGCATCCTGTAGTGGAACTGGTCCTGAAAAATGAACTTTTCGTACCTAACAATACTCTCCTGGATAACAGGAAGAATCTTGTCAACATTGTAACGGGCCCGAACATGGCAGGTAAATCCACCTACATGAGGCAGGTCGCCGTAATGACGATCATGGCTCAGATGGGCTCCTTTGTTCCTGCCCAGTATGCACATATCGGAGTCGTTGATGCCGTGTACACCAGAGTCGGTGCCAGTGACGATCTGTTCTCCGGAGATTCCACTTTCATGGTCGAAATGAAAGAAGTAGCCGAGATACTTAACGAAGCCACAAGCAGAAGCCTTGTTATTCTGGACGAGATCGGAAGAGGAACCTCTACTTATGATGGCATGAGCATTGCAAGATCTGTCGTAGAATATATCTGCCGTGATGGCGGAATCGGCTGCAAAACGATGTTTGCCACACACTATCACGAACTTACAGATATCGACGCAGACTTTGAAAACGTAAAAAACTACAACATTGCAGCCAAAAAGAAAAATGATACCGTCGTCTTCCTCAGACGTATTGTAGAAGGACCTGCGGATGACAGCTACGGAATCGAAGTAGCACAGCTTGCCGGCGTTCCCGCAGCCGTCACGCAGAGAGCAAAAGAGATTCTCGGTGATCTCATTGAGCAGAATCCGGACCGTGTGGAAAGAAAAGTCGTCACGACCAAGGTGGAGACCGAAGACGAAGTCATAACAGAACTGAAGAAGCTTCATATTGAAACACTGACGCCCATAGAGGCAATGAGCACACTCGATCATCTGATTAAGATGGCTAGGAGCAGGGAAGAATGAGTCAGCACGTTTATCTTCTGGATGAAAAAGTACGAGAACTGATTTCTGCCGGAGAAGTCGTCGAAAGACCGGCTTCTGTTGTGAAAGAACTGGTAGAGAACTCTCTGGATGCCGGTGCCACAAAAATTGATGTGGATATCGGCAATAACGGAATCAGTTCCATCACCGTCACGGATAACGGAAAAGGAATGGACAGGGAAGATATTCCGGTTGCCTTCCTGAGACACGCAACCAGCAAAATCCATCTGGTTTCCGATCTCGATGCCATCGGATCCCTTGGGTTCCGCGGAGAAGCTCTTGCAGCAATATGCGCTGTCTCCAAAGTAACTCTTGTGACCAAGACTGCGGAAAACAGCATCGGATACAAATACAGAATAGAAGGCGGAAAAGAGATCTATTTCGAAGAGTGCGGCGCGCCTGACGGTACGACCATCTCTGTAGAGGATATTTTCTATAACACACCCGCCAGAATGAAATTCCTGAAAAAGGACGTCGCCGAAAGAAATGCTGTCGAGCAGCTGCTGTGGCATATGGCAATGACCTATCCCAATGTCTCCTTCCGCCTTCTGAGAGACGGTAAGATCACCATGCGTACAACAGGCCAGGGCATTTATGCGACAATTTTCGACCTTTATCCCAGGGATATCGCCACAAGAATGAAAAAAGTCCAGCTGACTTCCGACTATGGAGTGAGTGTGGAAGGGTATGTATGCGATCCCAAGGATGCCAGAGCCTCCAGAAGTCTGCAGCATGTTTCCGTCAACGGAAGGTACATAAAGAACAAAGGAATCCAGTCAGCCGCTGAAGAAGCTTACCGTTCCTTTGTCATGGTCGGCAGATATCCGGCATTTGTACTGTATGTGAAGCTTCCTCTTGAAGACGTTGATGTAAATGTTCATCCCGCCAAGACAGAGATCCGTTTCAAAAACGAACGTCAGGTAACAGGCACCGTTTATAATGCCATCCGAACAACGATCACGGAGACCGCCAGAAATACCGATGACATTCTGAAAACAGACAATAACGACGTCAATCAGGGCACACTTCCTCCCGCAACGGGAATAAGAACAGAAAGTTCTCCTGAAACTGCCGTTAAAAACGATTCCATAGAGAAAGGAAAAACAACCGACCGACTGCCTGAGGCCTCCGAAGTGTCATTAAGAAAGCCAGAGACCGCAGAAATCATACCTGAAATCGAAACCATACGCAGCAACAGCGGATTTGAATCTGTAAAGCTGAACAACATTACAGGTGCAAACAATATAAAACGCCCCGAATATTCCGTCCTTGATGTGGAAGTAGATGATGCAGACGCAGCCAAAATGGCAAGAAATACTGCTGTTCCTGCCGTATCCGATGTCTCAGTTTCGCATAATTCTTCTGAAGCCCCTGCAGTAAAGAATGAGACCCAGTCTCAGAAAAGCAGCACTAGTGATGAAGAATACGCTTCTTCCTTTATTCCGGAGCCTGGAATCCACCTCCGTGTTCTCGGGCAGGCATATAAGACTTATATCATTGCAGAGAATGATGACCAGCTCGTGTTTATCGATATGCATGCCGCTCATGAAAGAATTCTTTTTGAAAAATTCAGAAACGAACATCAGTCGGTAGAAAGCCAGATTCTTCTCACTCCGTATATCGTTTCAGTCGAACTGGACGAAAAGAACGTTCTTCTCGACAACGGCGAGGCCCTCAGGAATCTCGGCTTCGTCATCGAAGAATTCGGAACAAGGGAAGTTGCGGTAAGAGAAATACCGACCTATCTGAAGGAGACCGGCATTGAAAATGCCGTCGTTCAGATTGCCGATGCGCTTCTTGACAACAGCGACGATGTAACTTTCGAAGCAAGAGAATGGCTGATGCACAGCGTAGCCTGCAGAGCCGCCATAAAGGCAGGACATGTAACTCCCATGGAGGAAATGGTCGAACTTACGGAAAAAATCATCTGCGGCGACGTTCCAAAATTCTGCCCTCACGGCAGACCAGTATACTTCACACTTACCAAGAATGAAATTGAAAAAAGATTCGGAAGGATCCAATGAAATATGATGTAATTGCCATAGGCGGTCCCACCGGCTCCGGCAAAAGTTCCATTGCTTTCGATATTGCCCGGAAACTCGATGGAGAGATCGTTTGCTGCGATTCCATGCAGGTATACAGGGGACTGGATATCGGCACCGCCAAGGACAGCATCGAAGAACAGAAAGCGGTCAGACATTGGATGATGGACATCGCTGATCCGGATGAAAGTTTCAGTGTTGGAGACTACTGTCTAATGGCAGGAGAGATTCTTGGCGAGATCATTTCCCGCGGGAAAGTCCCGGTCGTTGTCGGCGGAACCGGCCTGTATATGAAGAATCTTCTTGACGGCACCAGTTTTTCGGAAGTGACAGAAAGCTCTGAAGAATTCAGGATGAGTCTTGAGACAGAGTTTGATATTAAAGGTTCGGAAATCATGTACGGAGAACTTTGTAACAAAGATCCTGATTATGCCGCTTCCGTCAAACCGAATGACCGCAGAAGGATCATCAGAGCACTGGAAATCATCAGAAGCTCTGGAAAGACTGTTTCTGAAACGCATATTGAATCAAGAAACGGGAACGGCTTCAATGCTTTCAGGATTTTCATCAACTTTGAAGAAAGAAGCCGTCTGTATGACAGAATCAATCACAGAGTAGACGGTATGATCGATTCCGGTCTTATTGAAGAAGCCAGAAACGTATATAATCATAGAGAATCCTATAAAACTGCGGCGGCTGCGATAGGATATAAGGAATGGTTTCCTTATTTCGAAGGGACCTCCTCTTTTGAGGAATGTTCTCAGAAGCTGAAGCAGGCAACAAGAAATTATGCCAAAAGACAGCTGACCTGGTTTAGACACCAGCCCGGATATGTGACAATGTATCCGGACGTTTCGGCCAAAGACGAAATCGTTGATTCCATTATCAAGGAAATGACAGAACAATAATTATGAAATTCAATCCGACCAAAATTGCATTAGGACTTCTTGCCGCACTTCTTACCGTGTATGTTGCCATGCAGATTTACATGGTCGTTACGCCGTCATACAAAACAGAAGTTGCAGCACTTTATGAACTCTCCGACGAAGCCACGGCCTCCGGCACTGTTGTACGCTCCGAAAGCATCGTTACGGACCAGGGCGGAGTCAAATATTTCCTGGTGCAGGACGGTGATAAGGTGGCTAAGGATGAAACCATAGCCGAGACCTATTCTGACAGTGATATTGCTCTGAAAAACATCACCCTGAACTCCATGGAAGAAGAACTGGAAGCCCTCGAAAAGCTATCGAATACAAACAGAGGCTCGGCAAACCTTACGACTCTTAGGAGCAACATCTATAGTGAACTGACAGGTCTTAATGCCTCGATTTCCGAAGGAGACTATTCCAACATATCATCTGCAAAATCCAACCTCATCGGTTATCTCAGCAGCTATGCGATGTCTTCCGGATATGATGTCAACGTTGAAAAGAGAATGGCGGAACTGGAACTGAATATCGCAGAATACAATGCTCAGGACCTTTCACCCAGCGGTTACATCACCAGTCCGAAATCCGGATTTTTCATTTCCTACATTGATGGCTGCGAAAAAATAGCCAATACGGAGGAACTGGACAGTCTCGACTATGACGCTCTTTCCGGGATCATATCGGAAAGCAAAGAAAAATATTCAGTCAACTCAGACTATTACAAGATCCTGGAGGACTACGTCTGGTATTTTGTATGCGAAATGTCATCTGAACAAGCGGAACGGCTTAAAACCGGCAGAAGCTATACCATCAGTTTTCTCGGAAACGATGTGGAAGAGATTCCGGGCAAAGTCTATAAGGTCGTGTCCAAGGAAGGTGAGGATACCTCCATCGTCATTCTTTCCTTTGAAAGACTGAACTCTGATTATTCCCAGTTCAGGAATGAGGACATCAGCCTCAGATTCTACAGTTACAGAGGAATCAAGGTCGACAGAAGTTCTCTCAGGCAGGAAGACGGCGAAATCGGCGTATATATCAAGTACGGCAACGTTGTAAAATTCAGAAAACTTGACATCATCTATGAAGAAGAGAATTTTGTCATTTCCAGGCTGTATCAGGGCAGTGACAACTATCTTTCCCTCTATGACGAGATTATAGTAGCCGGCAAGGATCTTTATGTTGACAAAAATCTTTCAGCAAGTTGACAAAAACGGCTATAAATCATAAAATGAACAAGATTTAAAGGCTTTGATGGAGAGGTTTCCGAGGATACCTTGCAGAGAGCTGCCGCAGGTGGAAAGGCAGTAGGGAAGATCGGGTAATGTCGCTCCGGAGCTCAGGGCATGAAAACATCAGTGCCCCGCGCTGATTCCACGTTACGGATATCAGAGTGGCCTTACGGCAACTCGGGTGGTACCGCGGCAGAAATTGTCGTCCCGAAGGATCTCCTTCGGGACTTTTTTATTACTTTTTAAGAGGTTGGAATGAAAGAACTCGCTAAACAGTACAATCCTAAGGATTGTGAATCCAGGATCTATTCAAACTGGGTTAACAAGGGTTATTTCCATGCAGAATGCGACCCGGACAAAGAGCCTTACTGCATCGTTATGCCCCCGCCCAACATCACGGGAAAGCTTCATATGGGCCATGCTCTCGACATGACTCTGCAGGATATCCTGACCAGAACCAAGCGAATGCAGGGATATTCCGCCCTCTGGCTTCCCGGCACCGACCATGCAGCCATTGCCACAGAAGCCAAGATCGTTGAAGCCATGCGCAAGGAAGGCATCACGAAAGCGGATATCGGCAGAGACGGCTTTATGAAGAGAGCCTGGGAGTGGAAAAAACAGTACGGCGGAACGATTGTCGAACAGATCAAGGGACTTGGATGCTCCTGCGACTGGGACAGAGAACGCTTCACCATGGACCAGGGATGCTCCGATGCTGTTCTTGAAGTATTTATCAAACTTTATGAAAAAGGCCTCATTTACCGCGGAGAGAGGATCATCAGCTGGTGCCCCCACTGCCATACTTCCATTTCGGATGCAGAAGTTGAATTCGAAGAAAAGGAGACATCCTTCTGGCATCTCCGTTATCCTTTCAAGGACGGCAGTGGTTATCTTGAACTCGCAACCACACGACCTGAAACACTTCCCGGCGATACGGCTGTTGCTGTCAACCCCAACGATGAAAGATATAAGGACATCGTCGGCAAGACCCTGATCCTTCCGATCATCGGCAGGGAAATTCCTGTAGTTGCCGATGAATATGTAGAGATGGATTTCGGAACAGGCGTCGTCAAAATCACACCTGCACACGACCCCAACGACTACGAAGTCGGTCTCAGACATAATCTTCCTGTCATCAATGTTCTCGATGAGAGCTCCAACATGAACGAGAATGCCGGCAAATACGTCGGCATGACAAGCATGGAATGCAGAAAAGCCATTGTAAAGGATCTGGAAGAGGGAGGATTCCTCGTAAATACAGAACCTTACAAACATAATGTCGGCACCTGCTACAGATGCGGAAGCGTTATTGAACCAAGAGTAAGCAAACAGTGGTTCGTTAAGATGAAGCCTCTTGCGGAGCCCGCAATCAAGGCAGTCGAAAACGGAACGACGAAGTTTGTACCGGAAAGATTCTCCAAGACCTACTTTAACTGGATGTACAACATCAAGGACTGGTGCATCAGCAGACAGCTCTGGTGGGGTCACAGAATTCCTGCCTATTACTGCGACGACTGCGGCGAACTGGTTGTTTCCAAGGAAAAGGTATGCAAATGTCCCAAGTGCGGCGGTAAGATGCATCAGGATGAGGACTCCCTCGATACCTGGTTCTCTTCAGCCCTTTGGCCTTTCTCCACGCTCGGCTGGCCCGAAAAGACAAAGGAGCTCAAGTATTTCTATCCTACCAATACTCTTGTTACAGGATATGATATTATCTTCTTCTGGGTTGCAAGAATGATGTTCTCCGGCCTTGAGCAGATGGGTGATGTACCGTTCAAAACTGTCTTCATTCACGGACTTGTCCGCGATTCCCAGGGCAGAAAGATGTCCAAGTCTCTTGGCAACGGCATCGATCCTTTTGACATCATCAACGAGTATGGCGCAGATGCACTCCGTTTCATGCTTGCCAGCAGCGTTACTCCGGGCAACGACATGAGATACAGCGAAGAAAAGATGCTCGCAGCCAGAAACTTCTGCAACAAGATCTGGAATGCAGGCCGTTTCATTCTTATGAATGATATTTCCGGTGTTACACCCGATAAGCTTCCCGACGATCTCGGCATCGAAGATAAGTGGCTTCTCACCAAGCTCGAAATGCTCATCAAGGAAGTGTCGGAAAATATCGATAACTATGAGCTCGGAATTGCAGCCAATAAAGTTTATGAATTTGCATGGGATGTATTCTGCGACTGGTATGTAGAGCTTGCAAAGCTCAGACTGAACAGCGGCGACAAAAAGAGCGCAGATGACTGCAAGCAGGTCCTTGTTTATGCATATACCTGCATTCTCAAGCTTCTGCATCCGTTCATGCCTTATATCACAGAAGAGATTTACTCTGCACTCCCGACTTCCTGCGAGAGCATCATGATCTCCGAATGGCCGCGTTATGATGAAAAGTTTATCTTCGCAAACGAGGAAAAGATGTTTGAGAAGAATATCGATATCATCAAGGCAATCCGTGTCATCAGAGCAGAAAAAGATGTAAAGCCTTCAAAAGAGATCGATATCTCCATTGAAACCGTAGAACCGGAAACATTCAATGCAGGTATTTCCTTCATAAAAAAGCTTGCAAAAGCTTCTCAGGTAAATGTCGGTGCTTCGTTTGACATTCCGGATGCCGTTCAGGCTGTGACAGATGCAGCCAGGGCACTGATTCCTCTTTCCGAACTTGTCGATAAGGACAAGGAACTTGAGCGTCTCAACAGGGAACTCAAGTCGGTTATGAAAGACATGACCGGACTTCAGGCAAGACTTTCCAACCAGCAGTTCCTCAGCAAGGCTCCCGCTAAGGTCGTCGAAGGCGAGAAAGACAAGCTGGCAAAACTTCTGGCAAAGAAGGAACTCATTGAAGACAGCATCAGAAAACTCGGCTGATTGATTTGATAAAAGGGCTGTTGTGAAAACAACAGCCCTTTTCGTATATATCGCGTGCCATCTTACATTGTGTTATAATACGTAGTAAGGCGGTGTAGTGTGCATTGAGGATAATAGGTATTGACCCGGGATATGGTCTGATCGGGTATGGCGTTATTGATTATATTAATTACAGTCAGTTTCATGTTGCTGCATATGGTGCCATTGCTACGGACAAAGACATGATTTTTGAAGATCGTCTGAAACAGATCTATGACGAGATGAAATATATCATGGACCGTACGAAGCCGGATGTCATGGCCATCGAAAAACTGTACTTTTCACAGAATGTAACGACCGGTATTGCTGTTGCAGAAGCCAGGGGCGTCATTCTTCTTACTGCGGCCCAGCAGGGAATCAGCGTGCACGAATATACCCCGAACGAAATCAAACTTGGTGTCACAGGATACGGAAGAGCCGAAAAAAAACAGGTCATGGAACTTACCAGACAGCTTCTGAAACTGGAAAAGGTGCCAAAACCGGACGACACGGCCGATGCTCTTGCTGTCGCTATCTGCCATGCACATACCAGCGGTTCCGCTCTTGGAAAACTATATGAAATGTATGGGAAGTAACATAAAATGATCTATTCACTCAGAGGAACTCTGACGGAAATAATGCAGGACGGCTGTGTCATTGAATGCGCAGGCGTCGGATATTTTGTCAGCTGCTCGACATCAACTATCGGAGCACTACCCGAAATCGGGAAACAGGCTTTCCTTTATACTGTCTTCAATATAAGAGAAAACGGCATCGATCTCTGTGGATTTGCTTCAGAAAATGAACGCGACCTTTATAAGATGATGTGCTCCGTCAATGGAGTTGGTTCAAAGATTGCACTTGCTATGCTGTCCACTTTTGATGCTGACCGCTTTGCGCTTCTTGTCGCCGGCGGTGACAGCAAATCTCTTACGGCTTGTCCCGGAGTCGGACAGAAGCTTGCACAGAGAATGGTGCTTGAACTCAAGGACAAACTCTCCGGATTCGGCAGCGAAACGATAACAAAGGTGACACGCACAGTGAAGACCTCTGCTGTGTCCGAAGCCGTTGCCGCACTTGTTTCGCTCGGATTTTCCGGTGCTGAGGCAGCTTCCGCAGTTGCAGCACAGCCTTCGGATCTGAGTACGGAAGCCCTTATTTCCGCCGCATTAAAATCACTTGCCACGAGGTAATTAGATGAACGATTATTTTGATGACAGAGAAAGAGTGATCGAACCCGTTCTGGAAGACGGAGACAGTGAAAACTTCAACACTCTCCGCCCGTTAAGTCTCGACGAATTCATAGGACAGGAATCCATTAAAGATAATCTTTCCGTTTCCATTCAGGCTGCAAAGATCAGAAGAGAAACTCTGGACCACATTCTTCTTTACGGACCTCCCGGACTCGGCAAGACAACTCTTGCGCAGATCATAGCCCGTGAGATGGGTGTCAATATTAAAGTTACTTCAGGTCCTGCAATAGAGAAACCCGGCGATCTGGCCGCTCTTCTTACCACGCTCGGAGAAGGAGACATCCTTTTCATAGATGAGATTCACAGACTGAACAGACAGGTAGAGGAAGTTCTTTATCCTGCGCTGGAAGACTACGTTCTGGATATCATCATCGGAAAGGGTCCTGCCGCGAGATCAATCAGAATCGATCTGAAGCATTTTACTCTCATCGGAGCAACCACAAGAAAAGGAATGCTTTCTGCCCCTCTCAGAGACCGTTTCGGCATCGTTCTTAAAATGGACCTCTATACTCCGAAGGAACTTTCTCAGATTGTCGACAGGTCGGCAGGCATTCTCAATGTCCCGATCACCGATGAAGCAGCAGCTTTTGAGATCGGAAAACGCGCCAGAGGCACGCCTCGAATTGCCAACAGACTTCTGAAAAGAGTGAGAGACTACAGCCAGGTGAAATGTGATGGAACGCTTTCCAGATCCATCGTCAATGACGCTCTGGTCAGCATGGGAATCGACGAGCTCGGTCTCGATAATCTCGACCGCCGTCTTCTCAAAGCCGTTATCATGAATTTCGCAGGCGGACCTGTGGGAATAGATACGCTTGCAGCTATGCTGGGCGAAGATGCAGACACTCTTGAAGATGTATGCGAACCTTATCTCATGCAGATCGGTTTCCTGGGAAGAACTACAAGAGGAAGAATCGCAACACCTGCTGCCTATAAACACATGAATATAGAGATGCCTGAAAACGGCAACGGACAAATGTCGATGTTTTCAGACAATAATGAATAACGAGGTTATTAGAGTATGAGACTTGCACTGGGCTGGAATGATTACGAACTGCTTGATGCATCAGACGGTGAAAGACTTGAAAGATGGGGAAAATATATTCTGGTAAGACCGGATCCTCAGGTTATATGGAAATCAGAAAAAAACGATAAAAGATGGTTTAATGCGGATGCCTATTATCATCGTTCCTCTCAGGGAGGAGGTTCCTGGGAATTCAGACGTAGAATTCCTTCTGAATGGCAGATAGAATGGGAAGGAATCAAGCTTTATGTGACGCCGACTAACTTCAAACATACCGGTGTTTTCCCGGAGCAGGCGGCAAACTGGGCAGTTTATGAGAAACTGATCGAGAACTGCGGCAGAAGCATTAATGTTCTGAATCTTTTCGGCTACACCGGTGCTGCCACTCTTGCCTGTATGAGAGCGGGAGCCACAGTCTGTCACGTTGACGCCAGCAAGGGAATGGTGGCTCAGGCCAAAAATAATGCCATACTGTCCTATCTTGCTGATAAGCCGGTAAGGTGGATCGTGGATGACTGCCTGAAATTTGTTCAGAGAGAACAGAGACGCGGCAGAAAGTACGACGGAATCATCATGGACCCTCCGAGTTATGGCAGAGGTCCGAACGGTGAAATATGGAAGCTTGAGGAAAATCTTGACGAGCTGGTGTCGGAATGCGTCAAGGTTCTCAGCGACAAACCGCTTTTCTTTACTGTAAACAGCTATACTACCGGTTTCTCTCCCTCAGCCGCCGGATATCTCCTTTCATATCATATGAGAAAATTCCCGGGCGAAGTTAAATCAGATGAGATCGGCCTGAAAGCAACGTCAACAGGTTATGCGCTTCCATGCGGAAGTACAGCAATGTTCATATCACAGGAATAATGAATAAAAACATAATTGAAGTAAATAACATCAGTTTTTCTTACGGTGAGGAGAGCAAAAAAGTCCTGAACGGACTCAGTCTCTCCGTAGCTGAAGGGGAATTTGTCGCTCTGCTGGGTTATAACGGCTCAGGCAAATCGACTCTTTCAAAACTTCTGAACGGCATTCTTGTTCCTACAGAAGGCAAAGTTTACGTCAACGGACTAGATACCAGTCTCGAAGAAAACATGTTCGACATCAAGAAGACGGTCGGCATGGTCTTCCAGAACCCGGACAATCAGATCGTAGCAACCATTGTGGAAGAAGATGTTGCTTTTGCCCCCGAAAATCTCGGCATCGCACCATCGGATATTGAGAAAAGGGTATCCGAGTCCCTTGAAGCTGTCGGCATGACAAAGCATCGTTTAGATGCCCCGTATAAACTCAGCGGCGGACAGAAACAGAGAATAGCCATTGCCGGTGTTCTGGCAATGCATCCGAGATGTATTATTTTTGACGAGCCTACAGCCATGCTCGATCCCAAAGGAAGAAGCCTTGTGATGAATGTAATCCGAAAGCTTCATGACGAGCAGGGCATCACTGTAATACTGGTTACGCATTTTATGGAAGAAGCTGCTGAAGCGGACCGCATCATCGTCCTTTCGAACGGCGGCATCGCACTGCAGGGAAAACCGGCAGATGTCTTCAGGCAGAAAGACAGAATGACTGAACTGGGACTTGATGTTCCCGTTGCGACTTCACTGGCATGGGAACTGAATTCCCATGGAATCGAAATATCCAGAGGAGTAACCTGCAATAAGGAACTTGTGTCTGAAGTCCTGAACTATTCCGGGGTAAAACATGAGTGAACTTGAACTGATCAATGTCGGCTATACTTATCAAAAAGGAATGCCGGATGAGAAAAAGGCGGTTACCGAAGTCAGCTTTAAAGTTGAAAAAGGTGATTCCATCGGTATTATCGGACATACCGGAAGCGGAAAATCAACCCTTATCCAGATGCTTAACGGTCTTCTGAAACCGACGGAAGGCAAAGTCATGCTTGATGGGCATGACTTCTGGGAAAATAAGGAAAACATTCGTCAGAACCGTTTTAAGGTCGGTCTTGTCCTTCAGTATCCGGAATATCAGCTTTTTGAAGAAACAGTCAGAAAAGATATTGCTTTCGGCCCTTCAAATATGGGGCTCAATGAGAAAGAGATCGATTCAAGAGTAGAAGAAGCTGCCGGCTATATGGGCATCACCTCTCTTCTTGAAAGATCTCCTTTCGATCTTTCTGGTGGAGAAAAAAGAAGAGCAGCCATAGCAGGCGTTCTTGCGATGCGACCGGAGATTCTCATTCTTGACGAACCTACGGCAGGTCTCGACCCCAAAGGCAGAAAAGATATCATGTCAGTTATTTCGGCCTACCATAAAGACAGGGGAAATACCGTCATGATGGTTTCCCATTCCATGGATGATGTCGCTGCAATGTGCAATAAGGTCCTTGTCATGAATGAAGGACACATGTACTGTTTCAAGGAAACTTCAGAAGTATTCAAGGATGCAGAAAATCTGAGAAATCTCGGTCTTAACATTCCGTCAGTAACAGATATGCTTCTTACTCTGAAAGATAACGGGCTGGCTGTAGACACCGACTGTTACACTGTGAAAGACGGCGCCCAGGCAATCGTTTCAGCCGTAAGGAAGGTTAAATCATGAGCGATATTACACTTGGACAATACATAAACGGAAATTCTTCCGTTCACAGACTCGACCCCAGAACAAAACTTATCCTCTGCATTGCATTTGTTGTAATGCTTTTTACATACAAGTCCCTGATACAGATGGCAGTGATCACAGTCTACATCCTGCTGATTTATGCTCTCATCAGAATACCTTATAAGATGCTGATAAGAAGTCTTAAGCCAATTCTTCCGGTTATTTTCATTACCTCTTTTCTCAACATGTTTTTTGTTGCCGGAGAACCGCTGATCAGCGTCTGGAAGATCACGGTAACCAGAGAAGGATTGTATTATGCTGTCATGCTCTCACTGAGAGTTATTCTTCTCCTTGCCGGCACTTCGCTTCTCACTTATACAACTACTCCTCTTCAACTGACAAATGCACTGGAGACTCTGTTCAAGCCTTTTTCAAAAATCGGCCTTCCGGTCCATGAGCTGTCTATGATGATGACTATTGCGCTTAGATTTATACCGACGCTACTGGATGAGACCCAGAAGATCATGTCCGCTCAGAAATCAAGAGGAGCAAATCTGGATTCTGGATCATTTATGGAGAAAATCAAAGCCCTTATACCGATACTGATTCCTCTTTTTGTTTCTGCCTTCAGAAGGGCCGATGAGCTTGCTCTTGCCATGGAATGCAGATGCTATAACGGCGGAGAGGGAAGAACCCGTCTTCATGAACTTAAATTCCAGCTTAACGATCTGAAAGCAACATTGGTGTTCTTCGCAGCAATGATTGCCCTGTATGCAGCCGGAGCTGTTTTATAAATGCAGAACAACCTTTTGACAATCTGTTATGACGGAACCGGATACCACGGGTCTCAGATACAGGAAAACGCTGTAACGATACAGAGTGAATTCCAGTCTGCACTTCTCAGAGTCCTGGGTTATCTGCCCGATATTAAATGCTGTTCCAGAACCGATTCCGGCGTTCACGCCCGTATGTTCTGCATCAGTTTTATGACTGAAAACCAGGAAAATCCTCAGAAACTGGTCATGGGGATGAATACCTATCTGCCTGATGATATCAGGGTCCTCAAGGCGGAAATGGTTCCAAATGACTTCCATGCAAGATATTCATCAAAAGGCAAGAAGTATGAATACTATGTATGGAATGACCGGATCATGAATCCTTTCATGAATAACAGAGCGTTTCTTTATCCGAAACACCTCGATGAAAACGCACTGAATGATGCTGCAAAATTATATCTTGGATGCCATGACTTCAGTTCGTATTGTTCGATCAAATCCACAGTTGAGGATAAGGAAAGGACCATCAGGGAGGCTTCGGTCCGCCGCGAAGGGAAACTGGTTGTCTTTACCTTTGCAGCCGATGGTTTTCTATATAACATGGTACGCATACTTGTTGGTTCTCTTCTTCAATATTCGAACGGCAAGATCAGTGAAGAGGATATTAAGGAATATCTGAGCGGAAAGGCAAGAGACAACAGACTTATTACAGTACCGGCATGCGGACTTTACCTTACGGAGGTTTATTATTAGTGGACAATACAGTGGATGAAAAAGAAATATCTGCTGACAGGATCAATCACGAAAGAAAAAAGAGAATAAGACGGATCAAAGGAAGAAGACTTGCATCGGCCTTTGCCTTCTTCGTGGTGATTTTTGCCGTTTTTGCAGTTGTTTCCTCCTACAGTGAAATCACTTCTGCGGATATCCGCTCCTGGTTTACTTCCATTTTCAAGGAAGGATCATTTCCGGTTGAACTGGATTCCGGCTCCGTATACAGCATTCAGTCAGCTTCACGAAGCGTATCCATGCTGTCGGACAGTTCACTTCTCGTACTTTCAGGAAACGGTTCCGTACTGCAGAAGTACAGCCATGGCATTGCCAATCCGGAACTTGCAACCAGAAATAACCGCATGATCGTTTATTCCAGCAATGGAAAAAGCTATAAGATATTCAACCGCACTTCTTTACTTGAGTCGGGCACACTCGATTACGGCATTGTCTCAGCCGATGTATCTTCTGGCGGAAGATCTCTTCTGCTCACCAAAAGCGAAGAATATACATGCGAACTCATTGTTTTAGACAACAGGTGCAGCAAGGAATTTACCTGGTACGGAACAGATGGTTTCCCTTATGGCGTCTACGCAAGTGATTCCGGTGAGCTGGCAGCAGTAGTTACCGTAAAAACAGACAGTGGTCTGTTATATTCTGTCATTTCCATCATAGATCTGAAAAACAAGGTTCAGACCTCAACCTTCGAAGTAGAAGGCATGGTAGT
>R06__coassemble_209_pt1 | contig 22037 bp, 21 predicted proteins | sample R06__metabat2_low_PE_050 | metagenome-assembled genome bin R06 | reverse complement strand
ATTGTATGCCGTCTGATAGTATCCCCAGCCTCCGCCGGCCAGCTGTGCTATCAGCGGGAACTTGTAGACAAGGCTGACCAGTTTCTCTATTGCCAGAGCGACTGTGAGGACAAGGGCGCCCTCCGTTATGCTTTGCTTCTTGGATGCCAATTTTCAAACTCCAGTCATAAACAAAAGGCGGGCAGAACTGCCCGCCTTCATAGATTCAGCTCAATTCATTTCTGCGCCGCAGATCGGGCATACTTTTGTTCCCTTCGGGAACTGGGCACCGCAGATCGGGCACTCTACCATTTCATTTTCTTCCGCGGGAGCTTCTTCCGGTTTCTCTTCCTCAACGGGCTGTTCTTCAGCTGCTTCGGGCTTCTCCTCGGCGGGCTGTTCCTCTTCGGGCTCGGCTTCCTTCTCAGCCTCTTCGGGAGCTTCTGTCTCTTCCTTTTTCTCGGAAGCTGCCTTCTTTTCATCGAGGGCGGCAAGCTGTTCCTTCAGTCCCTTTGCCTCGGCAAAAAGATCTGCGATCTTGTCTGTATCGATGCCGTTGACTTCCTTCTCATAATAGAGCTCTCCGATCTCGGAGAAGCAGTCATAGAGATCTCTTTCAAGTCTGATTTCTTCTGCTTTGTCCTTACCTTTTTCGATAAGGTCGTCAGCTGCTACTTTAGCCTGACCGGCAAGAACCTTGCTCTTCTCATAAATATTAGAACCAGCAACCTTTGCCTGCTCGTAAAGTCCCTTACTGACTTCTGTAATCTTGTCCATTAATTCGCTCATTGTTCTTGTCCTTTCACACTTTTGTAAATTCATTATAAGTTAGCTTTTTTTCTAATTCAATACCAAACAAAAACGGCCCGCAATCTTAACAAACTTTTCAAACATATCCGCATTCAGTGCAGAAAAACGTCCTCGATTCCGTTTTTCCTTTCCATCATTTCGTCGAGCCTTGCCATGTACTCCTGAGGATATTTCAGGTCGAAAATCCTGCTTATTTTCCCGTTTTCCGGATCAAGCAGCTTGGTTACGGCGCCCGCTCCGCATGCGATGATGCTCTGGACCTCATCCATGATGAACAGGTTATAGAGACATTCAAAACCTTTTCTCGCATATCCCGTGTTCTCAAGCCCGCCCACGGTGCCTTTCTGCCGGTACATGTAATAGGGATCGTATCCGCACTCCATAAGATAATTCTGCGCGAAATCCACCATTCCGGCCGCATCGCCGTTTTCCAGGGAACTTTCCGTTTCCCTCATGAAGGAAGCACGCTTGAGGGTGAGAGCGTGCACGGTAATGCTTTCCGCCTGCAGACGCTCGACCGCCCATGCGATGCTTTTCCTGAAGCTTTCGAGGGTATCCCCTTCCAGACCGGCAATGAAGTCGGCATTGATGTTGCCGAAGCCTTCTTCTCTTGCAATATCGTAGCATCTCTCGATGTCTGATGCCGTATGTCTTCTTCCGATCTTTCTCAGGACTTCGTCGTTTGAGGTCTGGGGATTAATGGAGATCCTGGTAACGCCGGATTCCCTAAGCACTTTCAGTTTCCCGGCAGCAATGGTGTCCGGCCTTCCGGCTTCCACACAGTATTCGCCGTCCAGAGGCTGTCCGAAACTCTCATTAATACAGGCGGTCAGCTTTGCAAGTTCTCTCTCTTCAAGCACGGTGGGCGTACCGCCTCCGATATAGATGGTCTGAAGAACGAGACCGTTTTCCTTTACGATGCCGGCCGTATGCCTCAGTTCCCTGCAGAGGCAGTCAACATATTCCGGAATAAGGGCTCTTTCTCTGCCGATCGATTTGGAGACAAAGGAGCAGTAGCTGCAGCGCGTGGGGCAGAACGGGATCGAAACATACAAAGAATAGCCCCTGGGTCTGATCTTCTTCCGCAGTTCCAGTCCGCGCATTGCGGTCACCCTGCAGAGCCTTGCCTTTTCGTCGGTTAGAAGAAACCGTTCCTTTACATAGTTCTCCGCCGCTTCTTCCGTCATTCCGTTCTCGACATAGGAAGCGAAATTCTTGGCAGGCCGCACTCCGGTCATGATGCCGAACGGAGGCCTTTTTCCCGTTGCTTCCGACAGAAGTTCAAAAACAAGAAATGCAAACTGCATCTCGTTTTCCCTGACATCGCACCCGGGGACTTCAGTCTGCCTTTCGGTACAGTTTCCGCTGGTTTTGACAGTGACCTTCAGATGACTGAATTCCTCCATGTGGCGGATTTCAGCGTATACAAATTCGGGGCAGGTCCCGTCAGGAGCGCCTTCCCGGATGTCAACGTCCCAGAAAAACAGTCTGACGACGTTTTCCAGTTCGTATCTGTAAGCGTTTTCATTCAAAAACAGTGTCATTTCAGATATGGATTGTATTTTCTTTCAAATTTGAGGCTGGTTATTTCCCCATGTCCCGGAATTACGGTAAGATCCTCATAGGGAAGTTCCCTGAGCCTGTTCATGGATTTCATGATCATGCCGGTATCGCCGCCGGGGAGATCCGTTCTTCCGATGGTTCCATAGAAAAGGGTATCACCCGAAAACATGACCTTGTCCCACAGGATATAACAGCAGCTTCCTTCGGTATGCCCGGGTGTCGATACCATCCGGAACTCCATTCCGGCTGTTTTCACCGTGTCACCGTCATCCAGAAGAACATCCGCAGGGCTGTCCAGCCTGTAAGCATCCGCTTTGCTGATATAGACTTTAGCGCCGGTATCCTTCCTGAGCTGTTCGACCCCGTCTATGTGGTCCCTGTGACCGTGGGTAAGAAGAATCCCTTCGCATTTCAGGGATTTTTTCTTCAGGAACTCCTCTATTTCCGGGATGTCTCCGCCGGGGTCGATGACTGCGGCCAGTCTGTCATCCCCGCTGACGATGCAGCAGTTGGCCTGAAGGCTGCCGGCAGGAATAATCTGAATCATTTTTTCCCCCAGTCATCGGAATCGAGCATGATGGTCACAGGTCCGTTATTGCAGAATTCGACATCCATGTGAGCGCCGAATTCTCCGGTCTTGACCTCCTTGAGGCCCATTCCCGAAAGCAGTTCCACAAACCGGTTATAGGCATCGACGGAAAGAGGCTGTTTTGCCGCATTCATGAAATTGGGTCTGTGTCCCTTTGACGTGTTGGCAAGGAGCGTGAACTGGGATACGACCATTGCCGACAGACCCAGTTCCTTGGCAGACAGATTCATTTTCCCTTCCGCATCCGTGAAGATTCTCAGATTTGCGGTCTTTTCCGCCAGTTTTTCACACATGGAAAGGTCATCGCCGACAGCGCAGCCGAACAGGACCAGAAGTCCCGGGCCAATTTCTCTCGTTTCCTTTCCGTTGATTGTCACTCTGCAGTATGTAACTCTCTGTACCAGTGCTTTCAAAATTCAAACCTCATGTATTGTATCTGGTTATTTCAAGGACACCCTTGATCTTCTTAAGTTTCTCTATGGTCGCGGTCAGGTGTTCACTTCCGCTTACGCCGAGGGTGAGATTCATGACGGCTTTCCTGTCTGTCGTGGAATAAGTCTGGATAGCATAGATCGGGATATGCAGATTCGAGAGTTTTCCGCTGATGTCCGCAAGAAGTCCCGTCCTGTCAAGACAGGTGATGCCGATGGACGCCTTGAACTGTTCGGTGATGCCGTCATCCCACCTTGCCTTGACGATCCTGTTTCTGCCTTCTTCCGTCGACTGGGCGTTGACAACATTTCGGCAGTCAGCCCTGTGAATGGACACGCCGCGTCCTCTGGTGATGAAGCCGACGATCGGATCGCCGGGAAGAGGATTGCAGCATCTGGAGAATTTGATAAGGCAATTGTCCAGTCCCTCAATGATGACGCCGTCGACGGACTTTGCATGGACGATTTTCGGCGCCTTCGCAACGATCTGAGCCGTATGGTCGGCGTTCTCTTCTTTTTTAAGCTTGTCAAACTCCTGACGGGCCTTCGGCATGATACGGTCGGTGGTCAGTCCTCCGTAACCGATTTCAGCGAAAAGTTCGTCGGTGTCCTTTACTTTCTGTCTTTTGGCAAGTTCGGCACAGATCTTATCAAACTGCACCGGCGTTATGCCGTTAAATTCTCTGCGGCATTCTCTTTCGAGGATGGTTCGTCCTTCGAGAATGTTTTCTTCTTTCTTTTCCTTCTTGAACCAGGCTCTGATCTTGTTTCTGGCGGCACTGGTCTGCACAATGCTGAGCCAGTCGCGGGAAGGGCCCTTATCCTTCGGTCCCGTAATGACCTCAATCACTTCGGAGGAATTTACCACATAGTTGAGCGGTACGATCCTGCCGTTTACCTTGGCGCCCATCATCCTGTGGCCGACCTGCGTATGGATGGCATAGGCATAGTCGATGACTGTGGCGCCCGTAGGAAGATTGATAACATCTCCTTTCGGAGTGAATACAAAGACCTCCTCGGGAAGAAGATCGCTCTTGATATCCTTGAGGATATCGGTTGCATCATCGGATTCCTTCTGGACTTCCAGAAGATTTCTTACCCACTCCAGTTTTTCATCGAGCGTATCATGTCCGCTGATGCCGACCTTGTATTTCCAGTGCGCGGCAATACCGAATTCGGCATCATGGTGCATCTGGAAAGTTCTGATCTGAATCTCAAACGCCGTCGCATTGTGGGCGATGACGGTCGTATGCAGGGACTGGTAATTATTCGCCTTGGGTGTGGAGATATAATCCTTGAATCTCTTCGGAATCGGCGTATACAGGTCATGAACGACGCCGAGCGCGTTATAGCATTCGGCGACGGTATTGACGATGATTCTTACCGCATAGATATCGTAGATCTCTTCAAGTGAGCGGTTGTTTACGATCAGTTTCTTATAGATTCCGTTTACAGACTTCACCCTGTGCTGTATCTCGCACTCCGTGATCCCGTTTTCGCTGAGTTTCTGTCTGATCTCATTCGTCACGTTCTCAAAGAAAGCGACATTCTTGGAGTTCATATCCTTAAGAATGTTGGAAATTTCCTCATATCCTATAGGATCCAGATACTTTAAGGACAGATCTTCCAGTTCTTCCTTAATGCTTCCCATTCCGAGCCTGTGCGCAATGGGGGCATAGACTTCCATTGTTTCCAGCGATTTGTCTCTTTGCTTCTGGGGGGTCATCGAAGCCAGAGTTCTCATGTTATGAAGTCTGTCGCAGAGTTTGATAATCATGACCCGGATATCCCTGCTCATGGCAAGCAGCATCTTGCGGAGGTTCTCCGCCTGCTCCTGTTCCCTGTCGGAGAAAGGAATCTTTCCGAGTTTTGTGACGCCGTCTACCAGCTGCGCGATTTCAGATCCGAAGTCGGAAGTCATCTGTTCAAGAGACGTACCGGTATCCTCCACGACATCGTGAAGCAGGCCCGCGCATATGGCGGCATCGTCAAGTCCGAGATCCACCAGAAGGATCGCCACATTCAGCGGGTGGATAATGTAGGGTTCCCCCGTTTTCCGCAGCTGTCCCCTGTGTTTCACCTCGGCATATTTATAAGCTCTTTCAATAAGATCGAAATCATACTGGCGCCCTGTTTTAAGAAGCGCTTTTTTCAAATCAGCATATTCCATCGCTGTGTCAGCTTTCCTTATAAAAACTCATGAACGTATCCGATTCCTTCAGATCACGTTTCGGTGCATTCGGAACGGCAGCAATCATCGGTTTCCCGTCTATTGTCATCTCTCTGACGAGGCCAAGTTCCGTAAATACCCTGACCATCAGCATCACTCTTCCGAGAGGCTGACCGTCAAATCTGCTGCAGCTCACCGCCTGACTGTAAGACTGGCTGATGGGAGCAGACCGGATCTTTCTGTATATGACCGCCGCATCGGTTCTTGTTGCGCGCACGGGAGAATCTTCCGGGATCTTCCCCGAAAACAGATATCTTCTGGCATCCTTGTACGTGTCAATATCCAGCTGGCGGAAAGAAGACGGCCTGATGTCTATGATCTTGGTGGACACCATTGTCCTGTTCTGTCCGTTGTAGATGGAAAAAGACACCGCCACGTCGACCACATCTCCTGCGGCATAACTGAGAACAGAGGGGCTCTCCCCGAACAGGGCTGCATACATCCTTTTCCCGTTTTTGGAAAGGTTCAGCCTGCTGTGTTTTTCACCCATGGGGTATATGCCTTCGATTTTCATTCCCTTCAGAAGGAAAACCGGTTCTTTATTTGCACTGCCGAACGGCGCTACCCTTCTCAACCCCTGAACGTTCTCTTCCGTGATCTCGCCGATATCATCGACGATGGCATCGATATTCAGGACCGGCACCTGATAGGCATCGGCATTTTCTCTGCAGTACTGGAGGATCCTTGTCCTGAAAGCATCCAGTTTTTCGGTCTTCAGCGTAAATCCGGCTGCCATATCATGTCCGCCGTACTTTTCGAGCAGATCGGAGCAGTATTCGATCATGCCGTACAGTGAAAATCCGGAAACACTTCTTCCGGAGCCCTTTGCGACATCGCCTTCGACCGAAATAATGATTACAGGTCTGTTGTATTTTTCGACAAGCCTGGAACATGCGATGCCCATGACGCCGGAATGGAAATCTTCTCCAGCCACGACGATGACCGGAGAATTCGCGACCTGCTCGGTCTGACTGATGAGCTTGCTGATGATTTCCCTGGTTTCCTGTTCCGTGACCTGCCGCTGCCTGTTGATCTGTTCCAGTTCCTTTGCAACTTCAAGGGCCTCATCGTAATCCTCGGACAGCAGAAGTCTTAAAGAAGTCTCCGCAGTGCCCATTCTGCCCGCTGCATTGAGACGGGGCACGATCGTATAGGCTACGCAGCCTTCATCCGCTTTTTCTCTGTCCACGCCGGAAATATCACACAGTGCCACAAGGCCGGGATCTTCGCAGCTTTTCAGCTGGTCTATTCCTATTTTGACGATAAAGCGGTTTTCCTTCATCAGCGGCATGACATCGCCGATCGTCCCTATTGCGGCAAGAAGTCCGTATTCATCTACTGCATCGGAGAAAGTGATCCCTTCGAGAGAAGCTGCCAGTTTAAGTGCCACTCCGACGCCGGCAAGATCCTTGAAAGACGTTTCATCATCAGGTCTGTGGGGATTTACGACTGCAACTGCATTGGGAAGTTTCTCATGCACGACATGGTGATCCGTAACCACCACATCCATTCCGAGACTGTTTGCATAATCGACCTCATCGAATGCGGAAACTCCGTTATCGACCGTAATGATAAGAGACACCCCGTATTCCTTGAAGCTGTCAATGATGTCACTGGAAAGACCGTAACCGCTGCCTTCCCTGCTCGGAAGAGCACAGAAGACCCTGAGGCCGAAACCCGTCAGGCATCTGAACATCAGTGTTGTGGCCGTAAGACCGTCGGCATCGTAATCTCCGAAAATGGCCACCGTTTCATCGCCGTCTATTGCCTTATTGATCCTGGCCACGGCCTTGTCCATATCCTTGAGATTCAGAGGTGCGTCCTCATAGCAGTGTATATGAATGAACCTGAAGGCTTTCCTCTGCTCGGTAAAGCCTCTTGCAAGAAGCACTTTTGCTGCGAAATCCGTTACTTCAAGCTGTTTGGCAAACTCAGCGGGATCCGTCTCGTATTCACTTTTGATCTTCCAGTCTTTTACGGTCATAATGCCTGTCCGTTTCTAATTTATTTCTCAGATTTTATACTTTTCAATCACCGCTGCTGCGGAACGAAGGCCGTCCACGGCGGAACTTGTAATGCCGCCGGAATAGCCGGCACCCTCTCCGCACGGATAAAGTCCGGTAAGTCCGACCGCCTGTCTGGACTCGTCCCTTTCGATCCTGATTGGGGAAGAGGTCCTTGTCTCCACACCCGTAAGAATGGCTTCTCTGTCTCCGAAACAGCTGATCTTTCTGGAAAATACCCTGAGTCCTTCACGGAGAGATTCCGAAAGTTCGGTTCCGAATATTCTTTCCATATCATAAGCCGCAAGATCTCTCGGATATGTCGGCTTGACTCTGCCGATGGAAAGGCCCTTCCTTGCGTCCAGGAACGCACCGACATCACATGCCGGGGCGGCAAAGTTTCCGCCGGCCGCCGCATATGCCGTTCGCTCGAGATCCCTCTGGAATTCGAGGGCTCTGTACGGATTCCTGCCGAAGTCCTTTTCTCCTACCGAAACACAGACCGCGCTGTTGGCATTTTCACCGTCTCTTGCATAGTTGCTCATGCCGTTCGTAACAGTACCGTTTGCCTCAGAAGCGGCGGCAACGACCTGTCCGCCGGGGCACATGCAGAACGTATAAACCGCTCTGTCGCCGACCTTTGCGGAAAGAGTATATTCGCCCTTGGGAAGTCTGGGATCGCCTGCCAGTTCCCCATACAGGGAACGGTCGACATCCGACTGCAGATGTTCGATTCTCATACCGACGGAGAACGGCTTCGCCGATACGGAAACACCTTTTGTCATCAGCATGTCAAATGTATCGTGGGCACTGTGTCCGATAGCAAGGATCACGGTCTCGGTCGGAATAATGCCGTCTTCGGTTTCGACAGCTACAACGGAATTGTTCCTGATGACAATATCCTTCATCGCGCAGTTGAATTTCACGGTGCCTCCGTTTTCAACGATGGCGTTCCGGATATTCTTTATGACGTTTCTGAGATTGTCGGTGCCGATATGCGGCTTTGCCCTGGTGCGGATATCCTCGGGAGCCCCGAATCTGCAGAAAGTATCGATGACATACTCACAGAGTTCGTCATTGATCCTCGTCGTAAGCTTTCCGTCGGAAAATGTACCTGCGCCGCCCTCGCCGAACTGCACGTTGGTTCTGTAATCCAGAGGTCCGCCGGCAAAGAAGCTGTCCACTGCCGTGACACGGGAATCCACATCTCCTCCGCGTTCCAGAAGGATGGGGCAGTAATCATAAAGTGACAGAAGATAGGCCGCGAACAGTCCGGCAGGGCCGGAACCGACAACGACCGGTCTGGTCTTCATCTGAATATTTCCGGGGACCGGTTTGAATTCCGTTTTTTCTACATATCGTGCATTTGCATTGGAAGCGGCAATTCTCTTTTCTAGAGCGGCGCTTTCCAGTGCTGCGGTAACAGAACAGACCTGTGAGGCATTTCCCTTCCTCAGGTCATAAGACATCTTGCGAAGATGGTATTCGCCGTCGTTTCCGCCGAGGATCAGTTTAGCCTTTGCTATGGCTTCTGCCTCCGTGGAACCGAGTCCGAGACGAATGCCGGAGAGAATGATCATTCCTTAATAACCTCTACGACCACCGTATAGGATCCCGCTACCCAGCTGCTGTTGCTAGAGGGAATCATAAACCTGACAGGGACATTGTAGCTTCCCTGTTCTGTATGAATCTGTGATCCGTCGATGATGGCGACGACAGAACCGGATGTAAGAAGATCGACCTTATCCTCGGGTCCAATCACGTTCACAGAGTTGATGGCACTTGTCAGGATATTGATCTGATATCCCTCGGGTGCATTTTCGATTCTTATGTCCGAAACAGTCATTTTTCTGCTGGAGAAACCCTCTGCGTTGATCTTGACTGTTACGGTCTCTATATTGTCCAGGTTCACATACCCGGAAGACAGGGAAATATCGAAATTATAGTCCTTGTTGAGTTCGTAATCCGCAAGGTCGATATAACCGATGATCTTTGTATTGAGATTGTCTATGTTGGCTGCCGTGGAGGCCACTCTGATTTCAGAAGGAGAAATGGAGTAGCTGAGAATGGACGTGTCAAATCCTTCCGGGATATTTGAGAAGCCGACATCCAGGCTGAGCAGTCCTTCCTTATAAATCGGAACGGTAAGCTCCACCGTCTTGTAGTCTACCCTGAAATTGTCCATCGGAAGCACATTTCCGGCTGCATCATAGATCACGATATCCGCTTCGCAGGTTGCGGACGAAGAAAGCGTACCTGTCAGCTCTGTGCTGGCAACGACCCTGTCGATCCTTGAAACATCCTTGCTTGAACCGACGATCGTGATCGAAGAAGGACTGCAGGTGACGCTCTGCATCACGTATCCGTCCTCCACCTCAAATCCGCTGACTTCTCCCGTCACGTTGACCTTGACAGACTCGGATTCGCCGAAAGTCATGGAAACTGTGGAAGGTTCGATGGACTTTATCGTGAAATCAAGAAGCTGGTTCTTTTTAGTTGCAGTCACGGGAATGTCGTAAGTTCCCGCCTCCGTCACGGCAGAGAAATCCGGAGTAATAGTAAAACTGTCCGAAGTCAGAGATCCCACGACGGTAAAATCGCCGCTTACGACCACATTGACGTAGTGGTCCTCCCCGTTATCAATCAGATCAAGACCCATCGCCTGATAGGATGTTCCTGTTGCCTGTATCGGTATCTTTACATTTTCAACAGTCACTGTCGTGATTCTGTCTACAGACAGTACGACTACAATCCATAAAAGAATAGCAAGAACGAACGACAGGAGCAAAACCTTTGGTTTGCTATCCGTAAGCTTACTTCTTTTCATCTGTTCCCTCCTTCTTCAGCGAAAGATCATCCTTTACCTTTTCGGAAGCATGTTTTACCGTCTTTCCTACCTTATAAACGATGTTCCGGCTGTGAGCGCTGTCTGCGTCTGTTTCCGGAAGCAGCTCGCGCGTCAGGATCTTCATGGCGGAGTCCTTATTGAGATTCCTGATAATGATTCCGTTCTGTGCTATGGATATAACTCCCGTTTCCTCGGAGACGACCATGACAACAGCATCCGAGTTCTCGCTGATTCCCAAAGCAGCTCTGTGTCTTGTGCCCATTTCCTTGTTGATCTCGAGGTTGTGGGATACCGGAAGAAGACATCCGGCTGCAACGATCCTGGAGCCTCTCACCACGACGGCACCGTCATGAAGAGGAGCACCCTTATAGAAGATGTTTCCGATCAGTTCCGCAGAAATTTCCGCATCAAGCGTTGTACCCGTTCCGACGATCTCGGCAAGAGGCGTCTCATTCTCGAATACGATCAGGGCGCCGGTATATGTTTTTGCCATGCTGACGCAAGAATCGCAGATTTCTTCATAGGCATGCTTCCGCACCGCAACGTCATCCTCGTCTATTTTGCCGACAAACAGCGAATGCCCGAGCTTGGCACGGCCCATCTTCTCAAGTATGGTCCGGAGTTCCGGTTGGAAGATGATGATAATGACGACCAGTCCGTATTTGACGACATAGTCCAGGATGAACATGATGGTCTTGAGCTGAAGCCAGTTTGCTATGAAATAAGCAGCAAAGAGGAACATGATACCCTTGATAAGAAGTCCCGTTCTCGTATTGACCAGGAGATTGATAAGAGTATAGAAGAGATAGGTTGCCAGAAGGATATCGAGAACGTCTCTCCAGGAAAATGTATTGGCAATCGTCCTCAGTGCAAGAACCACCGAGCTGATGAATTCAGTCATCTTTTTTCCTCCGTTTCATTTATCTGCTGAGAAGGACCACTGCGTGCGCGGAAATTCCGAGTCCCTCCCCGGTAAAACCGAGCTTTTCCTCTGTCGTTGCCTTTACATTGACGCAGTCTTCGCAGGCTCCCGTATCTTCCACGATGTTCTTTTTTATCTGTTCCATATATCCCGCAAGTTTCGGCCTCTGACACAGGATCGTACAGTCGAGGGAAGCTACATGCAGCCCCTTTTCCGCCGCAAGCGCCACACATTTTCTGAGCAGGATCCGGCTGTCGATTCCTTCATAGGCGGGATCGTTATCCGGGAAATGAACACCGATATCCCTGAGAGCTGCGGCGCCAAGAATCGCGTCGCATACCGCATGGAGCAGTACATCTGCGTCCGAATGTCCGAGAAGCCCTTTTTCAAAGGGGATCTCCACTCCACCGAGGATCAGCTTTCTGCCTTCGACGAGACGATGGACGTCATATCCGTGGCCTATTCTGATGTCGCTGTCATTTACCTGCATTCTGGCCCTCTTTATATCTTCCGAATTGGTTATCTTGAAATTTGAGACCTCGCCCTCTACCAGCATTACCCTGTTTCCTGCCTTTTCGAACACCTGACAGTCGTCGAAGGCTTCCTCTTCTCCGCTGATCGCCTGTCTGTAAAGATCGGCCCGGAAAATCTGCGGGGTTGAAACCGCCCTCAGTGCGTTTCTGTCCAGGGTATCTGCAATATATCCTTCGGGATCTGCCTTTTTTATCGTATCGGTGACCCTGACTGCCGGTGCGGCACCGCCGTATTTCTCCGCCGCATCCGCGGTTCTGGAGATCAGCTCACTGCTGACAAAAGGTCTTGCCGCGTCATGTATGGCAAAATATTCGGTATCCTCCGGCGCAGAATTGATTCCGTTTTTCACGGAAAGACAACGTGAACTGCCGCCGGGCACGACCGCAAAAATTTTCGGATATTTATCTCTCAGTCCGGTAATCCACGGAACAAGGTCCTCACGTGCTACCACTACAATGCCGGTGATGCGCTCATTGTCCGAAAAGGCCTTTATGGATCTTTCAAAGACGCTCATCCCGCCGATGACAAGGGCCAGCTTGTCCGTTCCCTTCATTCTTGTGGAACTTCCTCCGCCGACAATGACTGCCGTGATTTTCATTGTGCAGATGCCTCCGTTTCCTGCCGGTAAATATACGTATACGTTTACATTATAACCCAAGAGGCAGGGAAAACCCACAGTTTTAAATCCGCGGCGTCAAAATCGGCTGAATGAACAAAAAAGAAAAGCCCCTTTTGACAGGGGCTTCATAACTTATATTCGGATGGTCTCCCCGGGCCTTACGATCACGCGGTCTTTGTAGGAAAAACGCTCCGCTACACGGATGTCGAAGATGCTGTAAGGATCGGTGTGAATCGGCACTGCTCTTTTCGCCTTCACGAGTTCGGCGCACTCTGCCGCTTCTTCCGGTCCCATGTTGTATCTGCCGTCGGTCGGGAAAAGCGCAAGATCGATGCCATATTCCGCCAGTTCCTTCATTCCGCCGAACATGGAGGTATCTCCGGAAGCATAAACTGTTTTTCCGTCCAGGCGGATGATGAATCCCACGCATTCTGCCGGATCATGATTTCTGTTCTCTGCTCTGACCGGCTCTACCGATACCCAGCCGAGGTCCAGATTCCGATAGCCGCCCGAAACGATCGCGTCCTTTGCCCTGAAGACAACAGTATCTTCTGTCCTGTTCCGGATCAGCGAGAGCTTATTGTGGTCCGCATGTTCGTGCGTTATCAGAACAAGGTCCGCTTTTCTGTCATATCCTTTTCCCGCGTATGGATCCACATAAATGACCTTTCCGCCGTCCGAAGTGATCCTGAAACTGCCGTGTCCCTGATAAAAAAGTTCTGCCATTACGACGCCTCCTAGTTCTGTTTTCTCACCATGGTATATTCATCATAATATTTATAGTAGGGACAGGATTTGTATCCGCTCTCAAAAAGTCTTACCATGTCGTCCTCATCCATCTCTATGGTGCATACATAGTCCTGCGTTTCATCGTCATAATCGAAATACTGGCATGTGTCGCAGCTGACAGGCGGCATTTTCTTATGAGGTTTCGTTTTTTCCGTCATCTTTTCTTCCATCTCCCTGATGTATGATTTCGAACCGATTCTATTATAACACGGCATGCCTTCGGCATTGACCTTGACGGACGGTTCTGCTATGATTCATCTTGCAAAAATTAACAATGCAGTTTTCGGCGTCAGGGAAGCAGGTGAGACTCCTGCGCGAACGGGTCGCCGTGTTTGGCAAGTTTTTCCATATGCCATTGGGAAACCGAGAAGGCGGAAAAACGTCTGAGCCATCAGTCGAAAGACCTTCCGAAAACGAAGTTTAAAACCGCTGTGCCCGAGTCGCAGATGGTATTTTTTAAGTTACTTCGTTTTACCCCGGCTCGATTCTGCCCACAAAAAGGAGTCAGCTATGACAAAAAAGAAAAAAATCATTATCGCAGCAGCATTCGCAGTGCTCGTTCTTGCACTCGCAGTACTTTATTTCTGCACCAGGCCTTCTACCTCTGAAGGCATGAAGAACATTACCGTTACAACTATTTTTGCTGACGGTACAACAGAAGAACATATGATCTGTACCAACGCCGAGTATCTCTATGATGCCATTCAGGATTTCGTCACCGGCTCCGAATCCGACTACGGATTCTTTATCACCGGAGTTGACGGATACGAAGCAGATTCCTCCAATGAGGAGTGGTGGTGCATCAATGACGGAGACGGAAACATGCTCTCTACCGGTGCCAGCGAGACGCCGGTCAGTGACGGAGACTCCTATCAACTTGTTCTCGTCACCGGATACGACTTCTGATAATGTCCGTTCGAAAGAATCCTGTCAGAAACGTTGCCTATATGGCGGTCATGGCCGCGATAATTGTGGCCAGCAAGGAGGCACTTTCCTCCCTGCCGAACATTGAGCTCGTTTCTCTGCTGATTGCGCTGTTCACCGTATATTTCGGGAAACTGACTGTCGGTGCCATTTACATCTATGTGTTCATTGAAGGCCTTCTGTACGGCTTTACCTACTGGTGGTTCATTCCATACATGTATGTGTGGACGCTGCTCTGGGCTGTATGTTCCCTCATGAAAAAAACGGAAGAACCGATCATATGGGCCTGCGTGCTCGGAACCTTCGGGCTTGCGTTCGGTTTTCTCTTCGCCCTTCTGTATTTTGTGCTCGGAGACTGGTCGGTAGGGTATGCCTACTTTCTCTCCGGACTCGGATTCGATCTCCTTCACGCCGCAGGGAATTTTGTTCTTACCCTGATCCTGTGGAAACCGCTGAGCAGAGCTCTGAAAAGGATTACGGAAAGCAGTCACTTCTGATATCGGAAATGCCGGATGTGCATCATGCACATCCGGCATTCTTCTTATTCGGATTCTTTTTCGTTTTTCTGATCGCGGATCATTCTGTTGAGGAATTCCTTCGTTCTCGGCATCGCAGGACTGTAGAAGATCACATCCGGTCTGTCGTCCTCTATGATCTCACCGTCTTCCATGAATATGACCCTGCTGGACACATCCCTTGCAAAAGACATCTCATGGGTAACGACGAGCATGGTAAGACCGCTCTTTCTCGCAAGATCATTCATGACATCCAGAACTTCGCCGATCAGCTCAGGGTCGAGAGCCGAAGTAGGCTCGTCGAACAGGATGGCTTCGGGGTTCATGGAGAGTGCCCTTGCAATGGCAACGCGCTGCTGCTGGCCTCCGGATATCTGGGACGGTTTCGCCTTCAGATATTCCGCCATGCCCACCTGCTGCAGGAACTTGATGGCGTTTATCTCGGCATCTTCTCTGCTCCTGCGGAGCACTCTTTCCTGACCGACCACACAGTTTTCGAGAACGTTCAGGTTTGAAAACAGATTGAACTGCTGGAATACCATTCCTACCCTGGTTCTGTATTCCGCGATGTTGCTTCCGGATGAAAACACATTGTTTCCATGGAACAGGACCTCGCCGGAGGTAGGTCTCTCAAGACCGTTGATGCATCTGAGGAGCGTGCTCTTTCCGGTGCCGGAGGGACCGATGATGCTCACCACTTCTCCGGGCTTCACATCAAAGCTGATGTCCTTGAGGACATGATGGTTTCCAAAATCCTTTTTCAGATGCTGAATGCTGAAAATGGGCTCAGACATGTCTTGTCTCCTCGTTCTTTTCGAGTTCAAAATTTTCGGGACCGTCCATCTTCTTCTCAGCCATGTGCAGCAGTTTCGAGAGAATGAACGTGATCACAAGATACATGACCGCAACAATGGAATACACTTCGAAATATCTCAGATAGGTTCCGGATGCGGACTTGGCGACAAAGTAGAGTTCCGAGACCGCTATGACATTAAGCACGGACGTATCCTTGACGTTTACGACGAACTCGTTTCCTATGGAAGGCATTACGTTTCTGATTGCCTGAGGAAGGATGATGTATCTCATGGCCTGCCAGTGAGTCATTCCTACGGAAAGAGCTGCCTCCGTCTGTCCTCTGTTCACCGATGTGATTCCGGATCTCATGATCTCCGCCATATAAGCTCCGGTATTAAGGCCCACGATGATCATGGAGGCCGCAAGAAGCGGCAGCTGAATATGGGCATACTGGATAAGGCCGTAATAAATGACCATGGCCTGGACCATCAGAGGAGTTCCGCGGAATACTTCGATATATGCGACGCATATGAACCGGAGTATCTTCAGCAGGATATTCTTAACTCTGTTCTCGGAATCCGGTATCGTACGGAGAATCGCCGTAATAAGACCCATGCAGAATCCTATGACCGTTCCGAGGAGAGAAATATAAATGGAATTCCATGCTCCCTTTAGAAGAAGGGGCCAGTATTCCTTCCACAGATAGGCTACCCATCCGAAAAAAGTTGAAGGCATGTACTATTTCCTTAATGTTCAGGCAGAAGGCTGTGTTGCGAGAGCTTTCTGCATCAGTTCGCTTCTTTCTTCTTCGGAAACATCCGCAAGAAGATCGTTGATATAATCGACGAGATTGCTTCCTTTTCTGCATCCGATGGCATTGACTGTATCGGATTCATCCACTTCGAAACCTTTTCCTTCATCAAAACGAACAACGACAAGATCCTCGTTGACGTTGCAAGCGCTGACAGCGACATCATAGTCATCTACAAATCCGTCCACAACGCCGTTGTTTACGGCAACGATCATCTCGGGAGTTGTCTCATAAGCCTGTGTCTTGTCTGCGCCGTCGATCTGATCGATAAGATCGTACATGAGGGAATTGAGCTGTCCTGTAAGCTTGGCACCGCTGAACTCCTCGATGGATGTTGCGGAAGCATATTTACTGTCTTTTCTTACGATGATGACCTTTTCGCCGGTATAATAGGCGTCCGTGAAATCCACGGTGACTTTTCTTTCTTCCGTCGGGGACATGCCGGCAATGATAAGGTCGATCGTTCCGCTGTCAAGGGCAAGCGTAAGTCCGCTCCACTCCAGCTTGACGACCTCTACATCAACGCCGAGTGCCTCGCCGACCATGTTGCTGAAGTATACGTCATATCCGTCTGCATATCCGCCGCTCTGGATCTTGGCGGAAGTATCCGTGGGATTGGTGACCATCCAGTTGAAAGGTGCATAGTCGCATTCCATGCCGATCCTGATGACGCCGCGGTCCTGGATCGTCTTGATGTCGTCTACCACTTCCTCCTTGCTCTCGTTTCCGCAGGAACAGAGTGCAGCCAAGAGGCAGAGGCACATCAGAAGGCAGAATATTTTTTTCATCGTATTTCCCTCCAAAAATTTATTTTATTGATATGGGAGCAAAAGCTCCGTTTTTCCAGACCATAAGTTCTTTGAAACCGATGCTTTTCAGGCGCTCCGCAGCTTCGTCAAAACATCCGTTGATAAGTTCCTTGCTGTGAGCATCGGAAGAAAGAATGACAGGATATCCTTTTTCCAGAAGGAAGCGGAGGATAAAATCCGCAGGGTAGAAGATCGGTCTGCGTTTCCTTGCCATGTTGGAAGTATTCACCTCGAACACCGCACCGTATGCACCGGCCGCTTCGGCAGCTTCCAGCGCCATTTTCCGATATTTCGCGCAGTCCTCGTCAAAGAACCTTCCGCCGGCATTGAACTTCCTTACCAGGTCAAAATGCCCTATGATCTCGGGACGATGTTTTTCCACATCGGCAGCATAATGGCTGTAGTAATCCCGGATGCATTTCATTGCATCTCCTCCGTAGCAGATCTGAAGTTCCTTCTGAAACCTCTCCGGCGTATCATCAATGGTGCATTCTCCGTTCGGAGTCTGATTGCTGTGCCGAGAACCGATATGATAATCGAGGCCGTCATGCTCCTGCCAGAAATCAAATTCCTCTTCAATGCCGGAAACGACCTCAATGAACCCGCTGTACTTCTCTTTCAGCCTGCGGTTTTCTTCTGTATAGGAATCCAGGTTCACGGGAAGACTCCCCTCTTCGTATCCGGGGGTATGTGAATGATCGGAAAAACCGATCGTCTTCATCCCGCGGGAAATAGCTTCCTGTATTACCTGTTCGGCTGTGTTGTCTCCGTCGCTCCTGTCTGTATGCGTATGGAGATTGCACTGTGTATAAATTGACATTTTTTGTTAAATAAATGTGCCCCGTTATCGCGGGGCACTGTATGGAAATTATTTCTTTGCTTTTTCGATATAATCGATAAGATCTCCGACGGTCTTGATTTCTTCAATTGCCTCATCGGTGACCTCTATGCCGTAAGCATCCTCAATGTCCGTTACGAACTCGAGAAGATCGATGCTCTTCAGTCCCAGGTCGAAAATGAAGTTTGTGTCGCGTGTTACTTCCACGTCGGTTCCGCATGCCTTGCGGATAAGCTCTATCAGTTTCTGATCCATCAGTTAACCCCTCGCCATATTTATTTGATTAGATTATATATTTGACTTCGTTCTTTTTCAATTAAAATGCGGGAGCGGCATACTGACGGAGCCTATTTTTCACACTGCCTTCACATTCCGTTATTTCAGTTCTTACCTGTAATTTTTCCGCCTCCGAGGACCGTATCTCCGTCATAAAGCACTGCAGACTGTCCCGGCGTTATCGCTCTGACAGGTTCGTCGAACCGTATCACAACACTGCCGTCCTCCCGGACAGAAGCCGTCGCCGGTTTCTCCGGCTGTCTGTAGCGCGTCTTCGCACTGCATCTTATGCTTCCGCACGGAGCCGTTCCGCTGATCCAGTTGAAATTCTTTACAATGCAGGTATCGGTGAAGAGCTCTTCGCTCTTTCCGAGCACCACCTCATTGGTTTCTGTTCTTATTTCAACGACATACATCGTCTCCGGAAGGGAAAGGCCGAGGCCTCTGTGCTGCCCCACGGTATAACGGATGATTCCCTTGTGCTTTCCGAGAATTTTTCCCTCTCCGTCCACAAAGTTTCCCGGGAGAGATTTTTCGCCGGTGTATTTTTCAATGACTCTCGCATAGTCTCCGTCCGGGACAAAACAGATATCCTGGCTGTCCGGTTTGTCCGCATTCACAAGGCCGTTCTGTTCGGCGATATGGCGCGCCTCGGCTTTGCTCATCCCGCCAAGAGGAAATTTCGCCATCCTGAGCTGTTCCTGGGTTATGGTGTAAAGAACATAGCTCTGGTCCTTGGAAGGGTCCAGTGCTTTTTTCAGGGTGAATATGCCGTCCTTCTCTTCCACCCGGGCATAATGGCCTGTAACAACGCAGCCGCAGCCCATCTGCTTCGCCTTATCGAAAAGCATGCCGAATTTCATGTACCTGTTGCAGTCGATACACGGATTGGGTGTCATTCCCTGCTGGTAGCACTTTATGAAGCGGCCGATGACTTCATTTCTGAAATCACAGCTGAAGTCAACGATATAATGAGGCATTCCGAGCATTGCCGCGACTTTTTCAGCGTCTTCCACATCATCCAGAGAACAGCGGGTCCGTTCACTGCTGATTCCCGCTTCTTCCCTGCTGTATAGTTTCATCGTGCATCCGATGCACTCGTACCCTTCATTTTTCATAAGAAGTGCGGCCACGCTGGAATCAACTCCGCCGCTCATGGCAATCAAAGCTTTCAATTGAGTACTCCCTTGCTCAAAAAACATAAGACCCGGCCGGGACGTCCCGCCATGCAGTCATTTTACCGCATCTCCGCTGCCGGCGGCAACCGGTCCGGTCCTTTCAGCTTATTCGGAGAAAAGCGGGGTGGAAAGATATCTGTCACCGGAATCCGGGAAGAGGACGACCACCGTCTTTCCCTCGTTTTCAGGTCTCTTTGCCACATCGATAGCAGCCTTGAGCGCTGCTCCGGAAGAGATTCCGACAAGAATTCCTTCTTTTCTGCCTATCATTTTTCCATAGGCAAACGAATCATCGTTGGAAACCGGGATGATCTCATCGATCACGGCGGTATTCAGCACCTCGGGAATAAATCCGGCACCGATGCCCTGGATCTTGTGAGGGCCGGTTTCTTTTCCGGAAAGAACAGCCGAGGTTTCGGGCTCGACGGCAACGATCTTTACGGAGGCATTTCTGCTCTTGAGGTATTCTCCGACGCCTGTGATGGTGCCGCCCGTTCCTACGCCTGCGACAAAGAAATCCACATTTCCGTCCGCATCCTCCCAGATCTCCGGTCCGGTCGTTTCGCGGTGCGCCTTGGAATTGGCAGGATTCACGAACTGTCCCGCAATAAAACTGCCGGGGATCTCCCTGTTCAGTTCTTCGGCCTTGGCTATGGCACCCTTCATGCCCTTGGCACCTTCCGAAAGGACCAGTTCCGCTCCGTATGCCTTCATAAGCTTGATTCTCTCGGCCGACATGGAATCCGGCATGACAATGATCAGACGGTATCCCCTTGCCGCAGCTACCGAGGCGAGGCCGATCCCCGTGTTGCCGGAAGTCGGTTCAATAATAGTGGATGCTTTTGTGAGGATTCCGGCCTTTTCCGCTTCATCAAGCATGTACTTTGCGACCCTGTCTTTTGTGCTTCCCGCGGGATTGAAATACTCTACCTTGGCAACAAGCCTTGCCTTAAGGCTGTATTCCTTCTCGATATGCGTCAGTTCGAGAAGCGGTGTTCTTCCGATGAGTTCATCGGCGGATTTGAAAATTCTGGACATTTGTATGACTCCTTAATCAAATTATTTCAGAAATATAAAAACGGTGGACTTCAAGACGAAGTCCACCGTTAATTACTGCCTGCAGATCTTACTGCATCAGAAGAAACGAAACGGGACCCGTCTTTTTATTTGCATGACAACAACAAGCGCATTTTTCAATGCACTTACAGCTGTTGCAGCAAACTGAAAACGCCATTTCTGTTTCTCCTTTGTCTGATTGGTCTGATAGTACCATCATGCCGGCATCAAGTCAACATGTTATTTGTTTGCCTGTTCTGCTTCTGCCTTGGCTTTTGCCTCTGCTTCGGCTTTCTTGGCCTCATACTTCTTGTTCTCTTCCTCCTCGAGGACACGGTATGCAACCTTTCCTACGAGAGTCTTGGGAAGTTCTTCCCTGAATTCTACCTCTCTGGGCATTGCATACTTTGCAATGTGCTTTCTGCAGTGATCGAGGATGATCTTCTTCGTTTCTTCCGTTGCGCCTACGCCCGGCTTGAGCATGACGAACGCCTTTACGGCATGCATGCGGTAATCATCGGGTATGCCGATAATGCAGCTCATCTGAACGATATCCAGAGCATCGATGATGTTCTCGAGCTGGGCAGGATATACGTTGTAGCCGGAAGTGATGATCATTCTCTTGGAACGGCCGCGGAAGAAGACAAATCCGTCATTATCCATATATCCGAGGTCTCCGGAATAGATCCATGTCAGTCCATCGGCATGCTTGCGGATCGTCTGGGCAGTTTCTTCGGGGTTATCAAGATATCCCTTCATGGCTGTCGGACCTGCAAGAAGGATCTCGCCTTCTTCGCCGAGAGGCAGCTCTTCGTCGGTACCGGGCTTTACGATCTTGATATAGGTATCGGGGAACGGAAGACCGATGCTTCCCTCCTTTGCCATCTTGATCGGAGTGAGACAGCATGCAGTGACGGTTTCCGTCATTCCGTAACCCTCGCGGATCTGAATGGTGGCCTGATGGTCATAAAGGAACTTGTCGAACTTTTTCTTGAGCTCGATGGAAAGAGAGTCGCCGCCGGAGAACACGCCCTTCAGGCAGCTGAGGTCTGCCTTCTCCATATTGGGAAGACGGAGCAGAGCTTCATAGAGTGTAGGAACGCCTGCGATGAAATTGCATCTGTACTTGAGAATGTCCTTCGCATAACTCTTTGCCGTAAATCTGGGAACAAGAATGCAGGTTCCGCCGTTGGCAAGCATGGAATGGATGCAGACGCCGAGGCCGAAACCGTGGAAAATAGGCATTGCGGCAAGCATCTTGTCCCCGGGTCTGAACATCGGGTTGGTCGCCACGATCTGAAGAGCAAGGGAGTTGAAGTTGTTGTTGGTGAGCATGATGCCCTTGGTGGTTCCGGTAGTTCCGCCGGAATAAAGGATGACCGCTGTGTCATCGCCCTTCTTGTCAACCTCATACTTCCAGAAGCACTTTGTTCCGAGGTGGAGGAATTCCTTCCAGCGGATCACAGGTGCATCCTCCGGAATCTTCTTGATCTTTCTGCCTTCCGTCAGCATATAACC
>R06__coassemble_206_pt1 | contig 22313 bp, 22 predicted proteins | sample R06__metabat2_low_PE_050 | metagenome-assembled genome bin R06 | reverse complement strand
GGCTGGTGGAACGTGATCAACGGAACGATCGTATTCAATACCTACGGAATGGTCTATGATGCAGGACTTGAAAGCAGCACAGGCTATGGCTGGTGGTATGTGAACGGCGGAAAGCTGGACTTCAACTACTTCGGCCTTGGCTACAATGAGAGCATCGGCTGGTGGAAGGTAACGGGAGGACACATCGACAGCACATATACGGGATTGTCCTCTGATACGAACTGCGGCTGGTGGTATGTGGGAAGCGGCACGATCGATTTTGGTTTCAGCGGAATGTACGCAGATGCCTATTTCGGAACACATGCCATTGTGAACGGCAAGGTTTCTGATATGTAGAATCCGATATACAATATGAATGGCCATTATAGATAGACTTAGTTAGGAACCGGATGCCAGAAGGAAGACAGTGAAACATTGCCTTGGCTGAATTTCATTTATGAGTAAAGCGAAAAAATGCCTTTATATTTTGTGCTTTTTCACTATTGGCAGAGTTGTAATTTGTCTTAATTGAGTTTTCGCTTTATAATGAAACTGGATTATGTTTATTTTATATTCTATAATTTAAAAAAGTATGGCATTGTGTGGATTGCAATGGCTTTTGAAACTCGGAGAACTGCCATCCTGTAAATTTATTGTAATATTGTGTGATTCATAATGACTTCAAATAAAAAGAAACATTACATATACTGCTGTTTAATACTGATTGCTGTTTTCTGGTTTGTTGCTGTCGGCATCAGACTGATAGCAGGGGATAAGTTTCTGTACAAGGTTTCTGCCGGCAATAAAGAACTGCAGCCGATTGAAAGCGGAATTCAGGAACTGTGTGAAAATGTGACGATTGAGCAGACACTGTCAACTCGGATAGAAAGAATAGAAACCGTTTCTGTCTATTTTTATAATTTCGGCAGACAGAATGCCGGAACGGTTACTGTCCTTTTGAAACGGGATGACACTGGTGAAACGGTCCTTCAGGGGCAGTTCGACGCTGCGAAAGTGGAGAACGGTGAACTTCTTACTGTTTATGCAGAGAAAGCCCTGACAGGCCTTGAGGACGTGCCGCTTTCGATAATCGTTACATCGGATTCCAAAGCGGGCGAGGCAGTATGTCCGGCATATACGGCCTCATCTTCTGCAGAAGATGTTCTTACGGTGAACGGTGAAAAACATGAAGGAAATCTGGCCTTTGAGATTAAGGGCTCGGATGTTTTATGGATTGGGGAAAATTATGCGGCTTGCGTTGTCGTGGGTACTTTTCTCCTTCTCTGCTATATGTTCTTTACATATTGCCAAATGGAAAAAGGCATATATACCCTTCCGGCACAGCTGTACAGTGCTTTTGTCCGTTACAAGTTCCTTATCAAACAGCTTGTCAGCCGTGACTTCAAGTCAAAGTATAAAAGGTCTGTCCTCGGTGTCTTATGGAGCTTCCTGAACCCCTTGCTGAACATGACTGTTCAGTATATCGTTTTCAGTAATGTTTTCCGTTACGATATAGAGTATTTTCCGGTATATCTTCTCTGCGGAAACATTATATTTTCTTATTTTTCCGAGTCCTGCAGTATGACTCTGATGTCGATTGTCGGAAATTACGGACTCATTTCCAAAGTTTACATACCTAAATATATATTCCCGATGACAAAGGTACTGTCTTCATTGATCAATCTGCTGATTTCACTAATTCCTTTATTCATGGTCACTTTGATTTGTGGCTTGTGGCCTACAGCTGCCTGGCTTCTGCTTCCTTATCCGCTGATCTGCCTTGCTGTGTTTGCGCTCGGGCTCGGAATGCTGCTGGCGGCCGGAATGGTGTTTTTCAGAGATATACAGTTCCTTTGGGGCGTCTTGTCCGCAATTTGGATGTACCTGACTCCTATCTTTTATCCGGCAAGCATATTGGAAGACAAACTGGCGTGGGTGCCTAAGGTCAACCCGCTTTATTACTTTATTACCTTTGTGCGATCCTGCCTGATTTCCGGTGAGTCACCGGAACCGGGGATTTATATAATGTGCGCGGTTTTCGCTGCGGGGATGCTCCTGGTGGGTTCACTTGTGTTTAAAAAAACACAGGATAAATTTGCTTTGTATCTGTAAAGTATAAATTTATGGAAGAAAGAATGATGCACAATACCAATGAAAAACCGATCATTTCCGTTTGCGATGTTTCCATGTGTTTCCGCATGACGGATCAGAAAATCGTGTCCCTGAAGGAGTTTGTTACCAGAAAACTGGAAGGAAAGTTTAAATTCAATGAATACTGGGCGCTGAATGACATCAGCTTCGATGTTTATCCCGGTGAAGTGATCGGCATAGTCGGACGCAACGGTTCCGGTAAAAGCACCATACTTAAGATCATTTCCGGTATCCTGAAGCCGACCAAGGGCAGGGTGGAGGTACATGGCGGCATTGTGCCGATGCTGGAACTCGGTTCTGGCTTCGATGTGGATCTGACAGGAAGAGAGAATATCTTCCTGAATGGTGCAATCCTGGGCTATGATGAGGCCTTTCTTAACAGCAAGTGTGAGGAAATCATTCAGTTTTCCGAACTTGGGCCTTTCATCGATGTGCCGATTCGGAATTATTCTTCGGGCATGATGGCAAGACTTGCTTTTTCCATAGCGACGGAAGTGAAACCGCAGATCCTGATTGTTGACGAGATTCTTGCAGTTGGTGACGAAGCCTTTCAGATGAAAAGCAGAGCACGCATGATGGAACTGATGGGAGGCGGAACGACGGTACTGTTTGTTTCCCATAATATCCAGCAAATACGGGAAATGTGTGACAGAGTCGTCTGGCTTGACAGAGGCAACATGAAGATGATTGGCGATGTGACAGAGGTATGTGATGCTTATGCCGGCGGATGCTGACAGAAGAAAGTGAAATATAGATAGGGGAAGTTTTTATGGGTAAAAAAATAGTTGTAACTGGTGCCGGCGGATATATCGGACGTTATGTCGTCAGCGCACTCTGTGACTCAGGAGCTGAGGTCACGGCGGTAACACGGAGCGAAAAGGAAATCGATTCAAGGGCAGACATATTGGTCAAAGACATTTTTCAGATGGCAGATCCATATGAAGAGACCGGCAGACCGGACGTCTGTATACATCTTGCATGGCAGGACGGCTTTGTTCATAATTCTGCAGCTCATATGGGAAAGCTTTCCGATCATTATACGTTTATATCCCGGATGATTGAAAGCGGGTTGAAGCAGCTTGTGGTCATGGGAACAATGCATGAGGTTGGATATTTTGAAGGTGCTATCTGCGAGGATACTCCCTGCAATCCCATCAGCATGTACGGAATTGCAAAGGATGAGCTGAGAAAAGCATGTTTTCAGCTTGCAAAGCAGAAGGGAGACAGTCTCCAGTGGGTAAGAGCCTATTATATACTCGGCGATGACAGCCACAATCACTCCATATTCACAAAAATCGGAGAAGCTGAAAAACAGGGAAAAGAGTTTTTCCCGTTAAACAGCGGGAAAAACAAATATGACTTCATTGATGTCAAAGAACTGGGCGAACAGATAGCAGCAACCGCAATGCAGACGGAAGTTGCCGGTGTTATTAACTGCTGCTCCGGAAAACCGGTCAGCCTCGGCGAGAAAGTAGAGGAATACATCGCGGAACACGGTTATAAAATAAAACCGAAATATGGCATATTCCCGGATCGTCCTTATGATTCTCCGGCTATTTGGGGAGATTCGGAAAAAATCGACACGATCATGAAAAACAAACCGCAGGACTGATACGAGAATGGGTAAGATCATTGTAGTGGGAAGCGGCTTTTCCGGGGCTGTAATCGCAAGAAGCATTGCCGAGAAACTTGGAAAAGAAGTTCTCGTTCTGGAAAAAAGACCGCAGATTGCCGGCAATATGTACGACGAAACGGATGAACATGGAATCATGGTGCAGAAATACGGCCCCCATGTTCTCGTAACCAATGAATGGAAGGTCATTTCATATCTTGAGCGTTTTTCGGAGATGGTTCAGCATACGGTAAAAGAACTCAGCATCATCGACGGAAAGTATGTGCGCCTTCCTTTCAACTTTGAATCCATTCAGCAGCTCCTGGGTTATGAATACTCGGAAACGGTAATCAACAAGCTCCGCAAGGCTTTTCGGGGCAGAGACCGCGTCCCGATCAGAGAACTCTGCGAGTCTGAAGATAAAGATATCTCATATTTTGGAAATCTTCTCTTCGAAAAGTCCTTCCGCACCTACTGTTCAAAACAGTGGGACGTTGCACCTGAAAAACTGGATATTTCCATCATGGGACGAAGCGCCATTGCGATGAACTATGACGAACGATACATGAACAAGGATTTCCAGTTTCTGCCGAAACACGGTTTTACGGCTATGTTCAGTAAAATGCTTGATCATCCGAATATCAAGGTCCAGCTGGGATGCGATGCGCTGTGCCATCTGATTCTGGATGAAACCAGCAGGAACATTACTTATGACGGTGAAACGGTCGAACTCCTTGTTTACACAGGTGCGCTTGATGAGCTCTTCGGATGCTGCTTCGGTGAACTGCCTTACCGCTCCCTGGATATCAGATACGAATGGTATCACAAGGAAAGAATGTATCCTGAGGCGATCATTTCCTGCCCGCAGGCCGAAGGCTATACCAGGAAAACGGAATATAAGTTCATGATGGCCGAACCCGCCGAAGTGGAAGGAACGGTCATTGCAACAGAGTATCCGACAGAGTATATAAAAGGGAAAAATATCTCGCCGTTTTATCCTGTAATCACGGAAGATACGAAGGAGAGATACGAAAAATATCTGAAAAAGGCGGGCGGATTTGACAATCTTTTCCTGTGCGGACGTCTGGCGGAATTCCGGTATTACAACATGGATGACTGCATTCTGCATGCATTCGAAGTATTTGATAAGATCAGAAAATATTATGATTAATTGAGGTCGGGAAAAATAAATGGAGAATTCAGCAATCAAAAAACAGCCAAAGAGAATTGCAATTTACGTTATCTATGATCAGGATGGCATTCTTGACGGCTTCCGCAGATACTATCTGCAGGAACTGAGAAAAGTGGTAGACAACATTGTCGTTGTTGTGAGCGGAACGCTGACCCCCGAAAGCAGGGAAGAACTGAAGGAACTTGCGGACGATTTTTACGTACGTGAGAATAAGGGACTGCTGGCGGGAAGCTGGGTCGACGGAATAGCGCATATCGGCTGGGACAGACTGGAGGAATACGATGAACTGCTGATGCTGAACGACAGTTTCTTCGGGCCGTTCTATCCGTTAGGCGAACTGATGGATGCTGCAGAGAAATCCGATGCGGATTTCTATGGGGCCATCAAGAACTTCGAAAACAAGGACATTACGCAGATCAACGGCAAAGCGTTCAAGCATGGGCATCTCAGAGGATCCATCTGCTATTTCTATATCATTAAGTCCAAGCTTCTGCATTCCGCCGAGTTCAGAAATTACTGGGGCAAGATGCCTGAAATTCAGAACTCCTACGATACATTTTTCTTCTCTGAACTTGATTTCTACGATTATGTCGTCGATGCCGGTTTCAAAGTGGATGCTTATCAGTCCGATAAGCTTAAAGGCTACTGTCATGACAGCCTTTCTCTCTGCATGGAGAAGCTCATTGAACAGGACAGAGTGCCATTTGCCCGCATCCGTCCTTTCTCTTTCGACATGAAACCGCAGTCCATGCAGATCGGCTACGGCGAAGATGTCCGCAAGACTCTGGAGTACATAGACAAGAACACCGACTATGACGTCAATCTCATCTGGGATTATCTCCTTCGCACAAAGAACCTCAGAACGCTTTGGGAACAGCTGCAGCTGGAATATGTGATTAACCGCAATGTTCTCGAAAGACCGTTTACTTACGATAAGGAGATTGCTGTCATCCTTCATATTTATTATGAGGACCAGGTAGAGAAAATGGCCACGTATTGCGAGAACTTCCCCGAAAAGACGAAGTTCTTCATTACTGCCGTGCGCGACGATACCGAGGAGTCAATCCATAGGGAATTCAAAAAGCGCAACCTCAATTATGAACTTAAGAGAAGGCCCAATGTCGGTGTTGCCATGTCTTCTCTCTGGGTAACATTTGCTGATGTTGTGACTTCTGGAAAGTATGAATATATCTTCTATTTCCATGATAAGAAATCACCTTATGGCAGCTACGGCGCCGCACATGGCGAACAGTTCGGTCACCGCTGCTATGAAGCCCTTGCAGGTTCAAAGGAAATTATCTGCAATATCATCAATTTGATGGAAGATAACCCCAGGATGGGCATTGTAGGACCGCCCGAGATGTACCATGGCGATTATTTGTTCTCGCCGTACATTTGCTGGCCCGGAAACTTCCAGAATACGGTGGATCTTGCCAAACGACTTGATCTTAAGGTGGATATTAGAGCGACGATCCCTCCGGTGGCACCTTACGGCGACATGCTTTGGTTCCGTGCCGATGCCATGAAAAAAGCAATTGGCGTGGGGATGACATATGATGATTTCGATATTCCGTATAAGCCTGACAATACTTTCATGCATGCAATTGAAAGAATCTATGGTTATGCCGCTCAGGACTCCGGTTATTATTATGCGGATGTCATTGACATCGATGCTGCAAGGAGCGATCTTGTCAACTATCAGTACATGATCAATCAGTTCCTGGCAATTCCGCTCAACCGCGGTTATTGTGCACATAATTTTGAAATGGCAAAATACATTTTCAACATGTCTTCGGACCTTATGGTCGGCGGAGGAAATGAGTATTTTGCAAGAAAACTCATAAAGAACAAGATCAGGCGCATGATACCTGGACCGATATGGTCGCTTCTTAAGAAAATATACTGTTTCTTCGGAGGGAAAAAATGGATCGGGTGACCACAGCGGGAGAGAGACCCGTCAAGAAAACGGAAAGACTTTCCTATATCGATCTGATACGGGTATTTTCCTGCTTTTGTGTTTTGATGGTTCATTTCAATGCAACGGTCTGCGGTTACAATACTTTCGGGAATTTCTTTTATTCCAATTCTCTTATACCCAATTTTTATCTCGGATCCTATCTTGGGGATATAGGGGTCAGTCTTTTCTTTATGATCTCCGGCTCTTCTCTGATGCTATCCAATGAGAATACGCCGCTAAAGGTGTTTTATTCCAAGCGCTTCTATAATATCTATCCTGCTTTCTGGATTGCTTTCTGTGTCGCCACGCTGATGTCCTTTATCATCAACAAAGGCATGACGCTGGTAAACCCGGCTTGGCTTATTTTCAGTCTCATCGGCTGTGACGGCTATTTTGGGCGCATGGGCTGGATCAATGGAAGCTATTACCAGGTCGGAGAGTGGTTTCTTGGTTGCATCATTTTGCTGTATATTGTATGGCCGCTCCTCCGGGAGGGGCTAAAACGCACTCCGATAATAACATGGGTCATTGTACTGGGAGTCTACGGCGCTCTGATCGGCAGGGTTTCTACAATTCTTTTCATTATGCGTCTTCCTGAAGTCCTCTTCGGGATGACAGTAATAAAATACAGGCTTTACAAGCATCCTTATGTTATGCTCGGCGTTTCGGCTGTTATATTTGCGGCGGCATATTATCTGTCTGCAAGGGGAATAATAGATACATTCTCCTGGACCATACTGTTCTGTGTGTTCCTTTATTCTCTGTTAATGAACGTTTCTTCTTTTATCAGGAGTCAGAAAATCAGAAACCTGCTTATCAAAATAGGCGGTCTTACGTATCCTGTTTTCCTGGTCCATCACTGGATTATCAATCATCTTATTTACGGGTTTGATCTTTCAAATTTTCCAAGAGCATATACCGTAACAATGTTTTTAGTGTATTTTTTGCTGACATTCGCAGCAGCCTCTCTTCTGAACATTGCAGGGAAAAAAGCGACAACGGCAATGAAAACGGCATCGGCCAAAATATCTGAATACCTTGGATTCAATAAAAGGAAAAGTGAATGACGATACTGGTTACGGGTGTAAACGGACAACTTGGATATGATGTGATGCTCAAGCTGATAAGAAGAGGGCATCGTGCTGTCGGTTCGGGCAGTACAGTTCATTATCAAGGCAGGAATCAGCTGAACATGGCAGAGTACTGTCAGATGGATATCACAGATTCCGAGTCGGTGAATAGGGTGATAGGCGGACTAAGGCAGGATGCGGTGATACACTGTTCTGCATGGACAGCGGTGGACGCAGCGGAGGAAAGTGCCAACAGGAAAAGAGTGATGGCACTGAATGTGCTCGGACCGAGAAACATTGCCGAAGCCTGCAGAGAAATGGACATTAAAATGATCTACATCAGTACCGACTATGTCTTTGACGGTGAAGGAAGCGAACCATGGAGACCCGAAGAGACCTGCTGCCGTCCACTGAATGTCTATGGATTATCCAAACTGAACGGGGAGAGGGAAGTCGCCGGTACTCTGAAAAAGTATTTTATAGTACGAAGCTCCTGGATGTTTGGCACAAACGGAAAAAATTTCGTCAAGACGATGCTGAAAACCGCTCAGACTCATGACGAAGTGAGGGTAGTATCCGACCAGATCGGTTCTCCGACATACACGGTGGACCTGGCAAGACTGCTTTCGGATATGATAGAAACAGATAAGTACGGATACTATCATGCTACGAACGAGGGCTTTACAAGCTGGTATGAATTCTGTCGTGAAATCTACAGACAGTACGGCCTGAAAACGAAAGTCCTTCCGGTCACAACCGAGGAATATGTAAACACAACTGCAAAACGGCCGCTGAACAGCAGACTGGACAAGAGCAAACTGGATGAGACCGGTTTTCTCCGGTTGCCTTCCTGGCAGGATGCCGTCAGCAGATTTTTAAAGGAGTATTAACTATGGGACAGATTATTGTTGAGAAGAATGTCAATGGCATAGAGGGACTTTGCGTGATCACACCTGCTGTGCATGGAGACAACCGCGGCTATTTTATGGAAACCTACAGCGAACGAGACATGAAGGAAAACGGAATCGATATCGTATTTGTACAGGATAACCAGTCCATGTCAACCAAAGGCGTTCTGAGGGGACTCCATTTCCAGAAACAGTATTCCCAAACCAAGCTTGTGCGCGTCATCAAAGGCGCTGTCTTTGATGTTGCCGTCGACCTCCGTAAAGGAAGCAAAACCTATGGGAAAAGCTACGGACTGGAACTGACGGAAGAGAATAAAAAGCAGTTCCTGATTCCGAAGGGATTTGCCCATGGCTTCTTGGTTCTGAGCGATATTGCCGAGTTCTGCTACAAGTGCGATGATTTTTATCATCCGAATGATGAGGGTGGTCTTGCATGGAATGATCCGGCCATTGGTATCAAATGGCCCGGTATCTGCGGCAATTATAACGGTACCGCAAGTGCCGCAGGATATACTTTGAGCGATGGCACTCCGCTGAATCTCAGCGATAAAGACCAGAAGTGGAACACCTTGGCCAATCTTGGCTAAAGCCTGTCAGCGACTCCTGCAGGCAGGATAGAAACCGGAATGTTTTCTGAATAGAATTTGTGAAGGAATGGTCTTCGCAGAGATGAAATCTGGCGGCACCAAAATAGAATGGAAACGGCAGGATTTGCTTTTTGCTATCGTATGTGCTGCGGAAGGCGCTGCTGCATTCTGCCTGAGCTGGATAATTTCGGAAATGCATCCCACATGGGCATCGGCAGTTCTCATTATTTCCGGACTGTTCAATTACATGCTGTCTGTAAAAAAATTCTGTACCATGTTTGATGTTCGCGGTGTGTTTGCTGCTGTATGGCTTTGCAGCATCGGTCTCTCTTGTCTTCGGTTCAATGAATATCAGCTGCCATGGTCATCGGTGACATGGGTTTGCCTCATTGCTGCCTATATCGCTTTTGAACTTGGCTTTTTCTTTGAACTGAATGATTCCGAAAACGTCAGTGAGAAAGGGAAAAAATCACTGAAATTTGCAAAATGGCAGGTTACCCGCGTATCCATCGGCGAAAAGGCACTGTTTACCTGGTTAAGCATCTTTTTTGCGGGACTGATGATCTGTCTTGGAATTGAAGCCGCTGTCTGCGGATTCATCCCGATATTTTCGAGTTCCATGGATGCTTATGTCAACTTCATGGTATTTCCTTTTCATTATTTCACTGTAAGCGCACCGCTGTTTTTCCCGATATCCTATTATTATTTAAAGAAGTTCAGACCTTCGGGCATAAAAAAGACCCTGATGATCCTTTTCAACGTGGCATGCCTGCTCGTTCCTTTTCTTATAGTATCAAGGCAGCTCTATGTATTATCGATCATTGTGGACATGTTCATCATCGGCCTCATGGAGCATAGAAAAGAAGCATCCGTGCTTTGTCTTGCCATTTTTCTATTCGTATTCGGCTGGTTTACAATTGGTAAGTTTCGCAATCAGAGCAATGAGTATGTTGAACAGGTCTTTACGGAAATCCAATATGCAGATGCCGACTATCTTCAGAAAAAGACGACATCCATGACGGAACAGGGAAAGGGATATGCGAGCAACTGTGATATCGAACTTCCGGACAGTGTATTTCCTGTTTACATGTATGTTGCTTTTAATTTTGACAACTTCAATTATCTAGTGGATAATATAGAGGAGTTTTCAAACGGCAGACAGGCTATGATGCCTCTTCTTGTGTATACAAGACTTTCAGACAGCATACTGAAGGCAGCGGATTCACGCGGGTATGTTCTGCTCGCAACATTCAACACTTACCCGTTTATATGCAGCTATTACAGAGACTTCGGAATAACCGGAGTAGCGTTGGGCGCATTGCTGACCGGGGTATTCTGTGCATGGGTCATGAAAAAAAGCAGAAACGGTGATATTGTCTGGAGAACAGTTGAAGCTCTTACAAAATACAGTGTTCTATTCTGCTTTTTTGGGAATTTTTTCCTGAATGTGACAATGTGGTTTTACGTGTTTCTGCTGATTTTTATCTGGCATATTATGAATCTTTCGATTCAAAAAATAAGGAGAATTTAGTATGAAGGGAATCGTTTTGGCGGGAGGCGCCGGTACAAGACTGTACCCGCTTACCATGGTGACTTCCAAGCAGCTTCTTCCAGTTTATGACAAGCCGATGATTTATTATCCGCTGGCAACACTTATGCTTGCCGGCATCCGGGATATCATGATCATTTCGACACCGACGGATCTACCCAGATTTGAGCAGCTTCTCGGCGACGGCAGCCAGTACGGAATTTAACTAACTTACAAGGTTCAGACATCTCCTGACTGGCTGGCTCAGGCGTTTCTGCTTGGAGAAGAGTTTATCGGCAGTGAGCCCGCAGCAATGATTCTGGGAGACAATATCTTCTATGGCAACGGCTTCAGCAGGACACTGAAGCAGGCAGCAAAGGATGCTGAAGAGGGAAAGGCTACAATATTCGGATATTATGTTACGGATCCGGAACGTTTTGGCATCGTTGAATTCGACGAAAACGGCAAGGCCATTTCCATCGAGGAAAAACCGAAAATGCCCAAATCCAATTATTGTGTCACGGGACTGTATTTCTATCCTCAGGGAGTCAGCAAGATGGCGCATGAGGTGAAGCCTTCTGCAAGAGGCGAACTGGAAATAACAACTCTTAATGAGATGTATCTCAAAAAGGACATTCTTAATGTCCAGATCCTCGGAAGGGGATATGCCTGGCTGGATACTGGAACGATGGATTCTCTTGTCGAGGCGGCAGACTTTGTACGTACCGTCGAAACCAGACAGTCAAGCCAGATTGCAGCATTGGAGGAAATTGCTTTCAATCAGGGCTGGATTGATAAGGAAACTCTCATGAAATCCGCTGATCGTTACGGCAAGAGTCCGTATGGCAAGCATCTGAAGAATGTTGCCGACGGCAAGATTCGTTATTAATCATCAACATTTGATGGAGGGAAGAATATGACCGTATTTGTAACAGGAGGAGCAGGATTCATCGGCTCCAACTTCATTTTCCACATGCTGAAGGAGCATCCGGATTACCGCATCGTATGTCTTGATAAGCTGACATATGCTGGTAACCTTTCCACACTTGCTCCTATCATGGACAACCCGAATTTCCGTTTTTGCAAGGTCGATATCTGTGACCGGGAGGCGGTATTCAAACTTTTTGAAGAGGAACATCCCGATATTGTCGTCAACTTCGCTGCCGAAAGCCATGTCGACCGCAGTATCGAAGATCCGGGTATTTTCCTTCAGACAAACATCATCGGCACTGCAACCATGATGGATGCCTGCCGCAAATATGGTATCAAGAGGTATCATCAGGTATCTACGGATGAGGTCTACGGTGATCTTCCTCTCGACAGACCTGATCTGTTCTTTACCGAAGAGACCCCGATCCATACAAGTTCTCCCTATTCAAGTTCCAAGGCCGGAGCCGATCTTCTGGTGCTTGCATACCACCGTACTTTTGGACTTCCTGTAACGATTTCAAGATGTTCCAATAACTACGGCCCTTACCATTTCCCTGAAAAACTGATTCCTCTGATGATTGCCAATGCTCTCAACGATAAGCCACTGCCTGTATACGGGGAAGGCCTCAATGTCCGCGACTGGCTTTATGTGGAAGATCACTGCAGGGCAATCGATCTCATCATTCATAACGGACGCGTCGGAGAAGTTTATAATGTCGGCGGTCACAACGAAATGAAGAACATCGATATTGTAAAGCTGATCTGCAAGGAACTTGGCAAACCGGAGAGCTTGATTGTTCATGTACAGGACCGCAAGGGCCATGACATGAGATATGCTATTGATCCGACCAAGATCCACAACGAACTGGGATGGCTTCCGGAAACGAAATTCGCAGACGGCATCAAGAAGACGATACAGTGGTATCTCGACAACAGAGAGTGGTGGGAAACCATTATTTCCGGAGAGTATCAGAACTATTACGAAAAAATGTACGGAAATAGAGAAAAACTTTAACTGATGGTCTCACCTCCCCTTCTTAGTTGACATTGTTACTCTTTTTACAATAAAACAAAGAAACAAACTTTTAGGAGGAATAGAGGAAAAAACTATTTGCTTTAGCAGTCGTTCTGTTGATTTTATCGGTAGGAACACTGGTATTTGCTGCGGGAACTGATTCCGGCAAATGCGGCGATAATCTCACATGGACGTATTTTGAAAATTCTGGTTTTGGTTACATAGAAATACTGGGAACAGGTGACATGTATGATTATACTGAAGTCAATCATGCTCCCTGGTACGAGTACAAAGATTCCATCCAAGACATTGACATTGGAGACGGTGTCACCAGCATCGGCGACTATGCCTTTTATGAGTGCAGCAAAGTGGATACATCCTTAATGTTAGGGGATGGCAGTCTTACCTGAGTCGGAGAGCATGCTTTTGATGGCTGTTTTCGTATCACCGCACTTTATTTCCCCAGCAGTATCGAAACCATTGGAGACTATGCATTTGCCGGAGTGCAAATTGGATATGTTGCATTTTGGACAAATGAAGAGTTCAAGTCGAATCTTGTAAGTATCGGAGAAGGTGCTTTCAAGGGCTCCGAAACGATTGGTTCTGTAGACCTGCCTTCAGGAACAAAGAAAATCGGAAGTTACGCTTTTCAGGGTTGCACCTCTCTGCTTATTTATTTCCCTTCGACAATAGAGGAAGTCGGGGATTATGCCTTCCTTGATTGCACAAGTCTTTCTAGTATTACTATTCCGAATAGTGTGACAAATATCGGTGCATGGGCATTTGGGAGATGCACAGGCCTTAAAACTATTACAATTCCTGACAGTGTGCTGAATTATGAGGACACTTGGTTTAGAGATTGCGCTTCTGATTTGGTAGTTTATTTACCATGCAGATTTATGTCTCATGTCTATTGGTATTATGATAGCTATGGTAACTATCTTGTGCTGAGTAGCTTTAATTGCATAATAACTCATTCTTTGGTAACGGATTTACCGATTGCCCCAACGTTTACAGAGAATGGTCTAACAGAAGGTTCTCATTGCACCGTGTGTGGTGAAGTGCTGGTTGCCCAGCAGATTATACCTTCCTCTGAAGCAACATCTGGTGCAAAATATGATTCGGATGGCGTATGGCGTTATTATTCCAATAATGCCGTGGATTATTCCTTTAATGGCTTTGCTGGGATATACGGCACTCAGTGGCTGTTCCAGAATGGCGCTCTGAACTTCAATTACACCGGCTTCTATTATGACGGAGCACAGTGGTGGAAAGTCTCCGGCGGAAGACAGGATTCTTCCTATACAGGCCTTGCCTATGATGCAAACATGGGCTGGTGGTATGTAAACAACGGAATGATCGACTTCAATTACTACGGACTTGCCTATGATCAGAACCTTCAGGACATGATGGGCAACGGTTGGTGGTATGTCTATGGCGGAAAGCTAGATTTTGGATATTACGGACTTGGATATCATGAATCGATCGGCTGGTGGAAAGTGACAGGCGGACAGCTGGATGCAAGCTATACCGGATTGGCATATGACTCACAGATGGGCTGGTGGAACGTAATCAACGGAACGATCGTATTCAATACCTACGGAATGGTCTATGATGCAGGACTGGAAAGCAGCACGGGCTATGGCTAGTGGTATGTAAACGGCGGAAAGTTGGACTTCAACTACTTTGGTCTGGGCTACAATGCAAGCATCGGCTGGTGGAAGGTAACGGGAGGACACATCGACAATACATATACGGGACTGTCCTCTGACACGAACTGCGGCTGGTGGTATGTCGGAAACGGCACAATTGACTTTGGTTTCAGCGGACTGTACGCAGATGCTTATTTTGGAACACATGCCATTGTTAACGGCAAAGTAGCAGATATGTAATTGTCTTGAATAAGCCTATTGTAAATCTGTAAAAAGGATGGCCCCTCAAACGAGGTGGCCATCCTTCTGTTGTATTGGTATTCGATTTTAGTCTTTTGTATATTTTACAAGAGTTGCTCTGACGGCACCGGTTCCTGCAATCATTTCCTTAAAGTAACCGATGACCTTATCTGCCATTCCGATTCCGTAGAGATCGACACCAAAGATCTTCTGGTTCTCGAGGATCGGTCTGATCTTCTCTTCCACATCGGTATCACCGAGTTTGATGGAAGCGACGTAGGGGCATACCGTATCGAGAAGAGGATCGGGGCTGAGCGTGAATGTTTCGCCGTTATCGTTGATGGCCATGAGATAGCGCATCCAGCCGGCAAATACCAGAGGAATGAGTTTCAGATCATTGAGGTCTTTGCCTTCCTTGATGTAATTCTTGATGGTCTCGCCGAAACGGATAGCAAGCTTCTGGGAAGTATCGGTTGCGATTCTCTGAGGAGTATCCGGCATGAAGGGGTTCGGAACACGGACCTGAAGAACAGTATCGATGAACTGTTTCGGATCGAGGATTCCGGGATTGATGACGACGGGAAGTCCTTCCTTATATCCGATCATTTCGACAAGCTTTACAAGCTGTTCATCCTTCATCTCTTCCGAGATCTTGGTGTAGCCGAGAACGCATCCGAAAATGGCAAGTGCGGTATGAAGAGGATTGAGGCAGGTGCAGACCTTCATTCTTTCGACTTTATCGACAGTTTCGCGGTCCGTGAACATGACGCCGGCTTCTTCCAGCTTTTCTCTGCCGTTGGGGAAATGATCCTCGACGACAAGATATTCCGTTTCCTCTGCGTTGACGAACGGAGCAACATAGGTCTTCTTTTCTGTGATGACGGGCTCCAGATCTTCGAGGCCGTCGGCATTGAGGATGGCTTCGACGGATTTGTCAGGTCTCGGCGTGATTTTGTCGATCATGGTCCAGGGGAAGGAGACTTTGGCGGGATTGTTGATGTAATCAACGAAGCCCTTTTCAACTACACCGTTCTCATACCATTTATCCGTAAAGGCTTTGACAGCTGCAGTCAGCTTGTCGCCGTTGTGGGAGCAGTTGTCTGTGCTGACCATGGCGATGGGAAGTTCATTTGCTTTATATCTCTCGTACAGGAGGGAAACAACCTTGCCCATATAGCTGCGGGGCTTTTCCGGTCCGTTCTTGAAATCGTATTCGATGTCAGGGATGATCTGACCTGCGCCGTTGACGAGGCTGTAGCCTTTTTCTGTAATGGTGAAGGTGCAGAACTGGAGGGAAGGGCAGCGGAAAATCTCTTTCAGTCTGCTGTACTCTGCTTCATTGCCCGAATCAAGAATGCAGGACTCCGCAATGGACCCGACGACGGTCTTTTCGACAGTGCCGTTGGATTTCAGTGTGACGAGAACGGAGAGATTGTCGTGGGGGCGATACTGCTTTTCAACGATCTCGTAGTCGAATCCCTCAGCTACGATGATTCCCTTGTCTGTGATACCCTTGTTGAGGAGAGTCTGTGCTATATTAGCCTGGTAGGCACGGAAGATGTTGCCGGCTCCGAAATGGATCCAGTACGGTGCCTTCTTTGTTGCTTCTGTCATTTTCTCACGGTCATAGTGAGGAATGTCATATCCTTTTTCTTCCCACTCTGAACGGTTTTCAAGACCTTTGTTGCTGAGTTTCATTGCGAGTTCCGCCTTTCGTAATATTATTTATGGAACACGATCTCTGCAATTTTTGCAATCATTTTATGGACGTTTCCATACTTATGCTGTGATTATAGCATAAGAATTTTTGCATCATGCGGTGGAGCACTCCAAGAGGGCAAGAATCAGAAACTACAGGCGTGGGATTGTTAAATTCTGCAATACATACAGAAAATATCCTCGGCACGGGCTAAATAATTTGCTAATTGTACAAACTTAATATATAGTTATCCTTAATGATAAAGTGAGGATACAGAAATGGCGAGACGGGACAAAATCAATTACTATCTGGATATTGCGGATATGGTTTCCAAGAGGGGAACCTGCCTGCGGAGAAATTACGGCGCAATAATTGTAAAGAACGATGAAATCGTTTCGACAGGCTATGTCGGAGCACCGAGAGGCAGAAGGAACTGCAGCGATCTCGGATACTGCATCAGGCAGAAGATGAACATCCCGAGAGGGGAGCGCTATGAGCTCTGCCGCAGTGTTCATGCGGAAGCCAACGCTATCATCAGTGCCAAGAGAAGCGACATGATCGGAGCGACGCTGTATCTCTCCGGCAGAAACGTCGAAGACGGACAGTACGTGCAGAATGCGATGTGCTGCGGCATGTGCAAGAGAATGGTGATCAATGCCGGAATAGAGACGGTCATCGTCCGACTCAATGAAACAGAGTACAAGATCGTAAAAGTTTCCGACTGGATCGAAAACGACGAGTCCCTGGAAGGCCAGATGGGATATTAAAAAACGGACCGGTGTTGAACCGGTCCGTAACTGTTTATTATTGGCGGCTTCTTTCGACAAGGTCTTTCACGAGGTTTCGCATGCATTCCTCGTTCTGCATCCTCTCGGGATGCCACTGGACTGTAAGAATGGAGCCGTCTTCATTTTCCATTGCTTCGACAATTCCGTCCGGAGCTTTTCCGACGACCTTGAATCCCTTTCCGACCTCCTTTACGGACTGATGGTGGGAGGAATTGACCGTCAGGTGGCCTTTGCCGAGAATCCTGCCGATTCTGCTGTCGGGGTCGATGTCTGCTTCATGGTAGGTCTCTGTATGGTCCGGGTGCATCCTGTGTTCGATGTCGGTTTTATACTGGGTCGGAATGTCCTGGTAAAGGGTTCCGCCGTAGATGACGTTGATGAGCTGATGGCCGCGGCAGATGCCGAGGATCGGTTTTCCCTGACGGACAGCTTCTCTGATGATCTCCATATCATATCTGTCGTCTGTGAGGGAGGCTTTTCCGCATTCCGGAAGCCTTTCCTCTCGGTAGAAGGACGGTTCGATATCCGCACCGCCTGGGACCAGGAGACCGTCGATCATGGATACAATCTGCGGGATATTGCTGCAGTCTTCCTCTGTGGGAATGAGAAGCGCCTCGCCTCCGTTTAGGCGGACAGCTTCGGGATAACCCTTTTTCTGCATATAGAAAATATCATTGAAGACATGAGGAATCGTGATTCAGATAACAGGCTTGTTCATTCGAATAACTCCATCATTTTTTATTTAGTATAACACATTATGCATTTGCATCGATAAGATGTTTGGGAGACATATATGTCCGAATTTGACAAAAATACGGAACTGGCTGTAAGAGTCGCCGAAAAAGTAAGGGAAGCCGGGGGCTGCGCCTATTATGTCGGCGGTTATGTCCGTGACCGGATCCTCGGTATCCCCAATAAGGATGTCGATATCGAAATTCACGGAATAGATCCCGGAAGGCTTGAAAGAATACTGGAAACTTTCGGCCCGGTCATACGGACCGGGAAGAGTTTCGGCGTCCTGAATATCAAGGGATATGACATTGACTTTGCAATGCCGAGAAAGGAAAGATGCACCGGCATATCACACCGGGATTTTGATGTCGATATTGATCCATATATCGGGACGGAAAAAGCAGCAGAAAGAAGAGACTTTACGATCAATTCCCTGATGGAGAATGTCCTGACGGGAGAAGTGATCGACCATTTCGGAGGCCGGCAGGATCTGCAGAACCATATTCTGCGGTGTGTGAATTCCGGTACGTTTCGCGAAGATCCGCTGTGAGTGATGCGGGGTGCCCAGTTTGCGGCAAGATTCGGCATGTCAATGGAAGAAAAGACGGCAGAAATCTGTTCCGCCATGGATATCTCCAGCCTCAGCAGGGAAAGGGTCGAAGGAGAACTTGAAAAAGCTCTGCTAAAAGCAGACAGGCCGTCTGTCTTTTTTGAAGTTCTCAGACAGATCGGCCAACTGGACTGCTGGTTTCCGGAAGTAAAGGATCTCATCGGCATCGAGCAGGATGAAAAACATCATCCGGAAGGTGATGTGTGGCGTCATACTATGCTTGTGCTGGATGAAGGGGCGAAATACCGGGAAAGATGTTCCTATCCGAAAGGATTTATGATGACCTGCCTTGTGCATGATTTCGGTAAGGTTGTCTGCACGGAAACAATCAACGGCGTGATCCATTCCTACGGCCATGAGACCAAGGGGCTTCCGATCGTACGGAGGTTCCTGAAGAGGCTGACAAGTGACGGAAAACTGATTTCATTTGTCATTAATATGACAGAAAACCACATGAGACCCAACATCAACGCGGCAGCGGGTTCATCTGTCAAGGCGACTAACAGAATGTATGATTCGGTAGAGTATCCCGAAGACCTTGTATGGTTTTCGCAAGCGGATTCCATGGGCAGGCATCCCGAGTATCTGTCTTTCCTTCAGGAACGGCTGCGGGTATATCATGAGACTATGTCCCGGCCATATGTTACAGGAAAGGATCTGATTGAGGCGGGATTGAGACCGGACACGGATTTCAGGGAATTGCTTGAGTATGCCCATAAACTGAGGCTGGCTGGTGTCGAAAAGGAGCCGGCCCTGAAACAGACAATCGCTTTTTCTAGAAAAATGAAATAGGAACTAAAAAAGGACTCAGCTGATTTAACAGCTGAGTCCTTTACAGTATGTATGCTGTTTACCGGTTTTCTTCCGGAACATAAGGGAAACAATCCAGTGCGGGAACAGAACTGTTTTCTCCCGTGAAATATGCCGGAGCGATATGAGATTTATTTACCTCAAAGTGATAAACATCATTTCTCTGGTAGCTGCCGGAAAGATCGTGGATGCCTTTCTGATGAATCTCCGATGAAATGCTGCACTCGGCATAGGCGATGCCTTCCTCATTATTCCGGATGATATTGCTGCAGAAAGCACCAGACGGCGCAATGATGAAGGTGCCGCCATAGGTAATGTTTTCCAGAAGTTTTGCCACAGATTCGTCGCCGTTAGCGACTACTTTCTTTCCCTCTTCGTCCAAAGCCTGGGAAGAAACCGCTACAAAAACCTTTCCTTCATAAGCCATGGAACACGCGCGAACCATCAGGGTATCAAAGTAGCTCTGACCGCCTTTTGTGTCCCTGGAAGTCGGGAAGCAGGCAGGATAGGTGGAGATATGTATCTGTTCTCCCTGAGAGATAAGGGCATATTTAGAAATGGAATTGGTGTTTTCCCCGCAGATCAAGGCTCCGATTCTGCCGATATCCGTTTCGTGAACATTCAAAGTGGATCCATCACCGAAGGCCCAGACAAGTTTTTCCGACCAGGTGGGAAGAAGCTTTCTGTGGCGTGCAATCAGATTGCCCTGTCTGTCAAAAATAAGGTTTGTATTCCAAACGACGCCAATACTCTGAGAAGGATCTTTTTCGGAGACGCCGACAGAAAGATAGATGGAATAATCTCTTGCAATCTGCTGCAGTTCATAAAATTCGGGACTTGGAATCGCAATGGAACTTGCCACAAATTTTCTGTACAGCTCATGCTGATCCATCGGTGCATGGACATGCACCCAGGTCGGGAAACCAGGGACGAAGCATTCTGAGAATACTACAAGATCTGCACTGTTTTCCTTCGCTTCTTTTGTCAGAGCACGAACTTTGTTGATAGTTGCCACTCTGTCAAAATAGACAGGAGCTGCCTGAACGGCAGCAATTTTTGTAATGGGATAAGTATCGTATGGTGTCATTTCAGCCTCTTATTAATCGATTGTGTATGTACCCTCGCCGTCATAGACAATGGTGCTGTTGTAGAAAGTCTTCATTGCCTCAATCATATACCAGGTGTCCTTGACGCCGGCTGTTTCATAAGGAGAATGCATTGCCAGCTGAGGAAGTCCGATATCGGCAGTGTTGATGGAAACATGGGAGTTTGAAATATTGCCGAGAGTGGAACCGCCTGCAACATCAGAGTGATTGAAGAAAATCTGGACCGGCACATCTGCTTTCCGGCAGATTGCCTTGAAGACGGCAGACGAAACAGAATCGGTCGTATATTTTTGATTTGAATTGTATTTGAGCACGATGCCCTTGTTCATGTGCGGACGGTTTGTGGGATCCGCTTTTTCTCCGTGGTTGGGGTGTACTGCGTGAGCATTATCTGCAGAGAGCATGAAGCCTCCGGCAATGCACATCTGGCTTTCTTCCGCGGACATGCCGAGTGCGTTTCTGATGCGCTCAAGAACATCCTCCAGGAAAGTGGAGTCAGCACCCTGTTTTGTTCTGCTGCCGACTTCCTCGTTGTCGAAAATGCAGCAGACGTTGAGACTCCTGCTGTTTTTGGATTCCACAAAGGCTGCGACTGAGGAATAGGCACACTGCAGATCATCCAGTCTTGCGGAGGAGAAATACTGGTTGTCAGCGCCCCAGACGGACGGAGCGGTACGGCTGTAAAGGAAAAGGTCCGTGCTGAGAATGCTACTTGCATCCACACCTGCATTTTCTGCAATCAGAGCTCTGAAGTTACCCTTATCTGTTTCATCTCCAATGATAGGAAGCATATCAGTCTGAATGCTGTAGGCGATGCCGCTGTTGGCATCTCTGTTCATGTGTATTGCAAGGTTTGGGATCATGACAAGGTCTCTGTCAATATTGATAAGCTTGGTCACGAGTTTCCCGTCGATTTCGGCAACGATCCTGCCTGCGACGGAGAGAGGTCTGTCAAACCAGGGAGCACAGAGCATTCCGCCGTACTTTTCAACATTCAGTTTTACATAGGCACCGTCGGACAGAATCTCTTCATTTTCCTTGATCTTAAATGTAGGAGAATCACTGTGGCTTGCCACAATCTGGTAGTTCTCAGGCTTTCCTGCAGGGAGAGTGAAGGCGATCACGGAGGCATCGGACCTAATGACGTAGTATTTACCGTCAGGTTCCAGTTTCCAGTAAGCGGTTTCGGAAAGCTTTCTGAAACCGTGGGTTTGAAATATTTCGGAAGCGGACCTGATGGCGTGATAACATGTCGGACTTTTCTGAATGAAGGCAGACAGGTCCTGTGTGGTTTTCAAATATTTGTCCATGATTGAATCCGGACGTTGCCGGTTCCTTTCAACAGGTTAAATGAAAAAATTTAATATATTAAGATTAACTATTAACAAATAATAACTTATATATTATAGGATAAGGTCAAAGGATATTAAAAAATCAGCCGAGATATCCAGGCGCTTCTCAACATTATCAGCAAGTATTTTACCCTGAAATAGTTAGTGATACAGAAATCATTATCGATGCTGCGTTCCTCTGTTTATTCTTCCGTCTTCAATTACTAACTGTGTTCCAGTTATCTCTGTAAGGGAGAAAAAGCACAGAAAATAGAAGAATAAAGCTGATAAAATGTATCAAACGTACAAACCGTTCAAATACCAAAAAATAGATGAGATTTTCTCTTGCAATCGGAAAGTGCAGGTGTTATTATACTCAAGCACGCCAAAAAGGAGTGCCGAGAGATTGATAAGAT
>R06__coassemble_187_pt1 | contig 23376 bp, 21 predicted proteins | sample R06__metabat2_low_PE_050 | metagenome-assembled genome bin R06 | reverse complement strand
ATAAGTTATATTATAATTATGGAAAATTTCACAAGGAGAAACCTGAAATGACCAGAGAAGAAGCATGGAAACTGCTGAATGAATACAACAAGGATCCTTTCCACCTCAAGCACGGCGAGACGGTGGAAGGCGTCATGAAATATTTTGCGAGGGAGCTCGGATACGGAGATGAAGAGGAGTTCTGGGGAATCGTGGGACTTCTCCACGACCTCGATTTCGAGATGTATCCGGAACAGCACTGCATCAAATCCCAGGAGATCATGAGAGAACACGGCGTCGATGAGAGGATCATCCGCGCCACCGCAAGCCACGGCTACGGTCTCTGTTGCGATATCAAGCCGGAGCATCAGATGGAAAAGGTGCTCTATGCGGTGGATGAGCTCACGGGCCTTATCGGCGCAGTGGCCCTCATCCGTCCCTCCAAGAGCGTGCAGGATCTCGAACTCAAGTCGGTCAAAAAGAAGTTCAAGACGCCCGCATTCGCCGCAGGATGCTCCAGAGACGTCATCCGGAGCGGTGCCGAGATGCTCGGCTGGGACCTCGACGATCTCATCTCAAAGACCATCCTTGCCATGCGCACCGTCCCCTGCGTCGACTGAAAAGTAACATGGAAATCACGCCTGCGGAACTGAAAACATATGCACCGGGCTCCTATGCCGTTCTCGACATCCGGCCCGCGGATGAACTGTCCTACGGAACGATCCCGGGGGCGGTTCATTTCGAGCGCACCCGGCTGCAGGACACCCCTCCGGAAGACAGGGAAAAACTTTATGTCCTGTGTGCCAGAAATACCGAAGAAGGGCTGAAAGCCGCGGAGACTCTGGAAAGAACAGGCCGCAGGGCCGCTGCCCTTTCGGGCGGATACGGCGCCTGGGTTCTCGAAGACCTGAAAGATCAGAGCGGGGAATCCATCCGGGAAACTGCCGAGAGAAGCCTCCGAAAGAAATTCCGGAAGCCCATCTGGGGCGCCTTTACCAAGGCTCTGAAGCTGTATCATCTCGTCAATGAGGGCGACTGCGTCGCCGTGTGCATTTCCGGCGGAAAGGATTCCATGCTCCTTGCGAAGCTCTTCCAGGAACTGGAGCGCTACAGCGATTTCCCCTTCACCGCAAAATACATCTGCATGGACCCGGGATACAGTCCTGCCAACCGGCAGATCATCGAGGAAAACGCACGGAATCTCGGCATTCCGATCCAGTTTTTCGAGACAGACATCTTCTCCTCCGTCTTCAACGTGGAGAAGAACCCCTGTTATCTCTGCGCCAGGATGCGCCGCGGATACCTGTACAGTTTCGCCAGTAAGCTCGGCTGCAACAAGATCGCGCTGGGCCACCATTACGACGATGTCATCGAGACGATCCTCATGAGCATGCTCTACGGATCGCAGATCCAATCCATGATGCCGAAGTGCCATTCGGAAAACTACGGCGGCATGGAACTCATCCGTCCCATGTACTTCGTACGCGAGGACGACATCCGCCGCTGGCGGGACTACAACGGGCTCCATTTCCTGCAGTGCGCCTGCAGATTCACGGAGGAGAACATCTCCCTGTATGACGAGAAACAGCAGAATTCCAAGCGTCTGGAGGCCAAGAAGCTCATAAGAGAGCTCAAGAAGACCAATCCGGACATCGAAGCCCACATTTTCCGCAGCATGGAGAATGTCAACATCGACATGGTGCTCTCCTACAAGCAGAACGGCGTGATGCATTCGTTCCTCGACGATTACGATAAGAAGGAGCAGAAGAATGACACCTGAATTTTCCAGGACGGAACTGGTCTACGGCGAGGAAGCCATGGACCGCATCCGCAGAGCCAGAGTTGCCGTTTTCGGCATCGGCGGCGTCGGCGGTTACGTGACGGAAGCCCTCGCGAGGAGCGGCGTCGGTCAGCTCGACATCGTCGACAACGACACCGTCAGCATCACGAACATCAACCGCCAGATCATCGCCCTGCACTCCACCGTCGGCGAATACAAGGTGGATGCCGCCGAAAGCAGAATCCGCGACATCAATCCGGGCTGCATCGTAAGAAAATACAGGACTTTCTACCTCCCGGAAACGGAAAACGAATTCGATTTCTCGCAGTATGACTATATCGTCGATGCCATCGACACGGTCACAGGCAAGATCGCCATCGTTGTCAACGCGGAAAAGACAGGCACGCCCGTCATTTCCAGCATGGGCACCGGCAACAAGATCCACCCCGCCCTGTTCGAGGTGGCGGACATCTACGATACCGAGATGTGCCCCCTCGCGAAGGTCATGAGACATGAACTCAAGAAACGCGGCATCCGGAAGCTGAAGGTGGTCTATTCGAAAGAAAAGCCCCTGACGCCCTCTCCCGAAGCCTATGCCAAATACATGGACGCCGCAGAGGATAAAACACGGAAAAGATCCATTCCCGGTTCCACGGCGTTTGCGCCGCCGGTCGCCGGTCTCATCATCGCTTCGGAAGTCATCAACGACATCGCCTTCAAAGACTGATAAGCACAAGAACACCCGGTGCAGTTCTTCCTGCACCGGGTGTCTTCTGTTATGTTCAGAATGCATACTGAATGGCGCAGAAAAACGCTGCAACCGGAATGAAAAGCAGGACGAGCGCTCTCCATTCGTAGCTCACCAGGCCCACCACTTCCCTGATATAGGCGTTGGGCCAGAAATACCATTTTGTCGGGCTGCCCATGCCGTCCGCATCGAAACCGGCTTCCCTCGCGATGATGCCGCTGCGGAAGACATGATAGTTGGTCGTCGAAAACGCCGCTTTTCCGTCCGCTTTGATGCCCTCCGCGATGCGTTTCGAAAAAGCCATGTTCTCCTTCGTATTGGCGGATCTGTTCTCCGCCCTGATCTGTTCCGGATCGAAGCCTTTTTCCTCCATGAGGTAGTTTTTCATGGCATCCGCTTCGGCCATCGTTTCATTCCGTCCCTGTCCGCCCGAGGGGATGAGGACCGCTTTCTTTCCGGTCCTTTTCAGCTGTTCCTCATAGAAATCAACCGCACGGTCCACTCTTGCCCGGAGCAGCGGATACAGTTTTCCGTCCTTCCGGATCTGGCATCCCAGGATGACGATGAAGTCCTTGTCATATTCTGGCACATGCTTTGCCGCCCTGGTGCCGCAGATGACGGCGCCTGTGAGGAAGCATTCGAAAAGAGCATAAATGCAGCTGAACAGGCTGATCACCGCGCCGTAGATCCGGATCTCGAACTCGGAGCCGCTGTTGAGCGTATTGTCAAGAAAGATCACTGCCGCCTCCCCGAGGATCATCAGGAAGGAAAGCAGGATGCCGAGAACGTTGGAAAATCCGAAGCCCTCATGCCTTATTAGAGATATGTTGCTCACGGAAAGAGACACGGCAAATATCAGGACTGCAGGAGATGTGAGGAGCACGAACATGCTGGCGCCGCTCTTCAGCACCTCATACACGTTCATCATGTCATATCCGCGTGCGATGCAGAGAATCAGGCTCGCCGCGATGAGGGTGAGCCAGAGTCCGTATCCCATGCAGAAAATCTCTTCGTAGGAATACTTCAGTTCCCTGTGAGCCCTGTGATATCCCGTCCACACCAGAGCCGCAGAAGCGCATAGGAAAACCGCAATCAGTATTTCCGAGACCCGGTAGCCGGTGAAATTGCCGTTATCCAGTCTCGTCACCATGCCGGAGCCGGAGACACGGTACATGGCGTACGTGACCTCTTCCCCCGTTGTGCTGTCGATGTAGGCGACATTCGCGTCTCCTTCCGAAAGAGGAACGACGTCGGCTGTGATCTCCCCGTCCTTCTCATAGATCCGGTCGATCCGGACGACGCCTTCGGCATCGCATTCCGCGGTCATGTCCTCCGCTTCGCAGTCCACATACTGGATCGTGTCCTCGAAAGTCCCGCCGGTCATCAGGATCACCGCCGTCTGCACCGCAAGATAGACTGCCGCGATGAGAAGCGCCCGCCTCCTCATCCATGCCGAAAATTTTCCGTTTCCCATGAAAGCCCCTTATTCAATGCAAAAGGCCGGAGAAAACTCCGGCCCGTATTTTTTTACCCGAGAAGCGCGCTTGTGGCTTCGGCCTCATACTGTCTCGTATAAAGGCTGTAATAGTACTTTTTCTGTTTCAGAAGTTCCTCGTGCTTTCCCTGTTCGATGATCTTTCCGTTTTTCACGACCAGGATCCAGTCGGCGTTGCGGATGGTCGAAAGCCGGTGCGCAATGACGATGGAAGTCCTTCCGTGGATGATGGTATTGATGGCATTCTGTATCTTCTGCTCGATGATGGTATCGACGGAAGCCGTTGCTTCGTCGAGAACCAGGATGCGGGGATCGGAAAGGATGGCCCTCGCAAAGGAGAGGAGCTGCTTCTCACCCGTGGAGAGAAGGTCGCCGCCTTCGCCGATATCGCTGTCGAGGCCCTTATCCATCCTTGCGACGATGCCGTCGGCGGAAACCAGCTTCAGTGCGGCATTGATCTGTTCATCCGTCGCTTCTGTGTTGCCGTAAAGAAGGTTCTCGCGGATCGTTCCGGAGAAAAGGTGAGGCGTCTGCTGCACATATCCGATGTTGGAATGCAGCCAGAGCTGGGAGCGCTCCCTTGCGTCCCTGCCGTCGATGAGCACTCTGCCCTCGGTGGGCTCATAGAACCTGCAGACCAGGTTTGCAAGCGTGGACTTGCCGGCGCCGGTTTCGCCGACGATGGCAATGTTGGTTCCCTTCGGGATCTTCAGGTTGAAGTTCTCGAGGATTTTCTCCTCGCCGTCGGGATATTTGAAGGTGACGTTCTCGAACTCGATGTCGCCGTTCAGTTCTTCCCAGTTTTCTTTTTTCGGCTTAAAGGTATCGCCGTATTTTTCGATGACTTCGGGCGTGTCGGTCACGTCGGACTTCGTTCCGAGAATCCTCATGACACGCTCGATGTTGACCTGGGTGGTGATGAGGTCGGAGATGGAGTCGATGATCCATCTGACGGGTTCCATCATCTCATCCGCATAGGAGACGAAAAGAGAGAAGGTTCCGACGTCTTCCGCCGCAATGTAACCGCCCTGCCAGAGGACGACGGCGATGGCGCAGGAGGAAGCCACGTTCATGGTTACGGCGAACGCGCCTCTGAGCCTTGCGGCCATGACCGATTTTTTCTTCATGGTCATGGTATCCGAGACGAACTTGTCGTCCATCTTTTCTTCGATGACCAGGGACTTGATGGTCTTGGCACCGGTGATGCCTTCGTTGAAGTTGCCGGTAATGATGGAGTTCTTCTCACGGATCTCCCGGTTGACCTCGACCAGCTTCTTCTGGAAGAGGGAGAAGACAACGGCGATCAGGGGGACAATCACGACGACCATCGCCGCCAGTTTCGCGTTGATGACGAACATGACGATGATGGAGCCGATGAGATAGACGATCCTCCAGATGCTGTCCACCAGCGTCCAGGAAACGAGGGAGCCGATTCGGCTGGTGTCGCTCATGATCCTGGAATGCAGGTATCCGACGCTGTTCTGGTTGAAGAACGAGAAGGAAAGGGTCTGCAGATGATTGAAGGCCGCATTTCTGAGGTCTCTGTTCATGTCGCATTCCAGCGTCATGCACTGTCTCGTGGAGATCCAGTCGACCGTGGCGCCGATGACGATGACTGCCATATAGGCAAGAGCAAAGAGCCACAGGCCCTTTGTGGTCCCGCCGACGATGAAATGATTCAGCGCATAGCTCCTGAGCTGCGGCTTGATGATGTCCATGACGCCGCTGATGATACAGAGGATGACCATGCAGAGGATCATCTTTTTATAAACCTTGAGGAACGGCGCCAGCTTTTCGATGCCGAAGAAAGTGATCTTTTTCTTTTCGGAAGCTTTCTTATTCATTTTCTGCCTCCTCCACATAACCGGACTGGATCTCGTTGATCTTCTGGTAGATTCCTCCGGCATTCTTCAGTTCGTCGTGCGTGCCCTGTTCCGCGATCCGGCCGTTGTCCATGACCAGGATCTTGTCGGCCTTGGAAAGCGTCGTGATTCGCTGTGAAATGAAGACGATGCTTGCGGTTCCGAAGATCTTTTCGAGCTGTGCGCGGATCTTGGAATCGGTCTCGGTATCCACTGCGGAAAGAGAATCGTCGAAGATCATGATGGGCGTATTCTTCGTGAGCATTCTCGCGATGGCCGCCCTCTGCTTCTGTCCGCCGGAGAGCGTCACGCCGCGCTCGCCGACAAAGGTGTCATATCCCTTGGCAAAACCGGAAACGGCTTCGTCCAGATAGGCGATCCTAGAGGCCTTGACGATCTCCTCCATGTTGAGCTTTTCCGAGGTGATGCCGATATTCTCTGCAAGCGTTGCGGAGAACAGATAGGGCTCCTGAAGGACGAATCCGATGTTTTCCCTGAGATATTTCGTATCGATCTCGCTGATGTCCACGCCGCCGATGGTGATCCGGCCGCTGGTGGGCTTCAGTTCATACAGCTTGTCCAGAAGGAGCATCAGCGTGGATTTGCCGCTGCCCGTTCCGCCGATGATGCCCAGCGTGGAGCCGGCCTTCATCGTGAAGGAAACGTCATGCAGGACCTCTCCGGATCCCTCATAGGAGAAACTGACGTGGTCGAAGACGATGTCTCCGTTCATGGGCGGCTTCTTTGCGCCCTCCACCGTCTTTTCCTCATCGGCATTCATGATGCCGGCGACTCTCTCCATGGCGACATCCGCCTTGCTGAGTTCGGAAAGGACACGGCCCAGCATTCGGATGGGCCAGACGATCTGCATGTTGTAGGTGATGGCTGCGATGTATTCTCCGGATGTCAGTTCCCCGCGGATGGCAAGGATGACGCCGACGACGACCACAAGACAGACCTGAAGTCCGGACATGATGTCACCGGTGGCCCAGTAGGCGCTCATGATGGCACCCATCCTCTCCCAGAGGCTGGCATAATAGAAGTTCTGCTTTTCGAACTTTGCCCTCTCATAGGCTTCCCTGCCGAAGGCTCTGACGACACGGACACCGGTCAGGTTCTCCTGTGCCATGGCGGACAGGATGCCCTCATTCTCGTCGCAGACGCGGAATTCCTTCTTGATCTTCTTGTGGAACCGCAGAGAGTACAGGAAGATCACCGGGATCGGGATCAGGGCAAAGAGCGTCAGTTCCACGTTCATGGAGAACATGAACGCTGCGGAAAGAACGACCATGATGGTGATGCGCAGCACCGCCGTCAGCTGCTCCGAAATGAATCCGCGGATGGTATCGATGTCGGTGGTGCAGATCTGGATGACGTCTCCGGTCCTGTGGCTCATGTGCCAGGAATACGGAAGACGCTCGATATGGGCGTAGAGTCTGTCTCTCATCGTCTTGATGAGGGTCTCGGAAGCCTTTGTATTCACGACCCTGTGGCCGTAAAGGTTGGCTGCCTTGAAGACGGCGACGGCGATGACCGCCGCTGCCATGATCCAGAGATGCTGTCTGAGATAGCCGAAGCCGCCGATCGCTTCAATGAGCGAATTGACCAGCGTGCCGTAGTCTCCCTCTTCCCCGCCGATGACGTTGTCGACCGTCATTCGGATGATCTGGGGGCTCAGCATATCCGCAAGAGAGTTGAAAAAAGCAAATACGCAGCTGAAGAAGAAAAGCACGTAGCTTCCCTTCATGAATTCGCCGAGTATCTGCATTCCCGTCTTTTTTCCGTTAATCTTGTTGTCTTTCACAATAGGACCTCGCTGACATTCAAAAAACAGTTAAATTTATATGTATACAAAAGGTAAGTTTAAAACAAATCCGGATTTTAGTCAATTTACCTTTGATTGTTTTTGACCGGCCCGTACATATCCGCTATAATGGCGGTATATGGAAGAATGCCATAGTTCAAACTTTTATATACGGAGGCTCACATGAGCAAGAAAATCTTTACAGAAGTCGTCACCCTCGAAAAGGGCGAATTCCTTCATGTCATCCTTGGCGGCAAGGATTACTATCTCCCCTTCAAGGTCCTCTCCGGAAACAAGGTCGCATTCCTTGACATCTCCGGCCAGGTAGCTCTCAACGAGAGCGCAGCAGACGAGATCGTCGAGAAGCTCCTCGACGCAGGCGTTGAGTTCGACACCATCCTCAACCCCGTTTCCAAGTCCAATGCTCTCGCACACGCCATCGCTCTCAGATGGAACAAGGCCAAGGGCACCAACATCACCCACACAGTCGTAGCAAGAAAGAGCTCCTCTCCTGCAAAGATCGAGGCATCCTACCGTTCCGTCACGACCAACAAGGATCAGACCCTCTCCCTGACAGACGATGATATCGACTACATCAAGGGCAAGAGAATCCTCGTCATCGATGACGTCTACGGCGGCGGCGGAACCACAAAGGCTCTCATGGAGCTCGCATCCAAGGCAGAAGCAAAGGTTGCTGCACATGCAGTCATCGGCGTCGAAGGCAGCGCAAAGCTTCCTGACGGCCTGTTCTACCTCTTCGAGCTTCCCGTTATCAAATAATTTTTCCAAAACAAAGCAGATGATCCGGGTCCCGCCTTTCGGCAGAACCCGGATCTTTTTCTGTATTTTTCAGTCCCTGAGGAACCTGCTCCGGTGATACTGGGCATTCAGCTCGTATCCCCTCGCAATGAGGATATCCGTCTTGAGGGCCGCAAGATTCACGTCGGTATCCATGATTTCCGCGATTTCTTCCAGAGAGTATCCTTCGGCGGCATGCTCCAGGAACTCCTCATCCGTCAGGGAGACCTCCGCCGCAAAAAGGTTCGCCTCATACTCCATCCTGCTTCCGTTCCGGTCGAAAAGGTCGTTTTCGCTGAATCCCCCGCTGTTTTCCGCAGCCTCCCGGTGGAGCGTATCGTGCCCGATCTCGTGAAGGAGAACGATTCTTCTCATTTCCGGCCCGAGATCGCTCTTGATGAAGATGAATCTGGACCCGAGGATGATCGTGTACACGCCCTTCTGCGAGGAAAAATCCCTGGGCATGACAAAAAGGCCGAGAGCCTGTGCAAGCTCATCCGCATCCCTGGTGCCGTATTCGGCGACAATGCCGTCGGCAGTGTCCGCGATTTTTCTGACTGATTCGTTCATCTTTCCTTGACCTCACCGGTATTCTATCACAGGACATGGGGAATAAAACGGACTGATTACGGTGCGGGGGTAATTTTCCCCTCAAACGGAGAACGTCTCTCCGCTGCAGCAGGTCTCAGAAATTTCTTCTCTTCCATGTTCGTTCCGAAAAATGCTGACATGTATATTTTCTGAGAACATTCTTTTTTACAAGGAGGGCTGCCGGACGGAGCGTGAAACATATGCAAAACTGCGAAAATGGAAAAAACGGATCACAGGAAACCGGTGCCGCCTCAAAATGTCTTTCCAATATTCGCAAGACCGTATTTTTTCCATTTCGGAATCATGCTATTATTTTATTAATACACAGAAATCATAAGGAGAAATGCAAATGTATCAGGAAAAGAAAATCTGGATCGGCAAATCCGGAGATGAAAAAGTATACATCCGCCTTCCGATGGCCAACCGCCACGGCCTTATCGCCGGCGCAACCGGCACCGGCAAGACCACGACCCTCCGTGTCCTCGCAGAGTCGTTCAGCGACTGCGGAGTTCCTGTCTTCCTTGCAGATATTAAGGGCGATGTTGCCGCCATGTGCAAAGCAGGTGCTCAGGAAGGATTCGTGGCTTCCCAGATGGAATCCATGAATCTTCCCGCAGAAGGTTTTGAACTTCACGAATGCCCCGTCACCTTCTGGGACGTCTACGGTGAAAAGGGTCTCCCTCTCAGGACCACGGTTTCCGAGATGGGTCCGCTTCTCCTTTCAAGAATACTGGGCCTCAATGAAACACAGTCAGAGGTCCTCACCGTCGTCTTCCGCATTGCAGATGACGAAGGCCTCCTTCTCATCGACTCCAAGGATCTCCGTTCCATGCTCCAGCATGTCGGCGAAAACGCAAAGGAGTATTCTCTCAAATACGGCAACATGTCCAGCGCCAGCCTTACCACCATCATCCGCTCCGTCATCGCCCTCGAGGACGCAGGCGGAGACAAGTTCCTCGGAGAACCGGCCCTCAAGATCACGGACTGGATCACAAAGAACGAGGAAGGCGCCGGAATGATCAACATTCTCGACTGCCAGAAGCTTGCTCAGAGCCCGACGATGTACAGCACCTTCATGCTCTGGATGCTCAGCGAGCTCTATGAGACGCTCCCCGAAGTCGGCGACATGGGCAAGCCCAGGATCGTTTTCTTCTTCGATGAAGCCCACATGCTTTTCGACAATGCCCCCAAGACCCTCCTCGACAAGATCGAACAGGTCGTCAAGCTCATCCGCAGCAAGGGCGTCGGCATCTACTTCATCACACAGTATCCCAAGGACATTCCCGACGGCGTCCTCTCACAGCTCGGCAACAAGATTCAGCATGCGCTCCATGCCTATACGCCCTCCGATCAGAAGCTGGTCAAGGCAGCTGCCATGTCCTTCCGTGAGAATCCGGAATTCAACACCTATGAGGCCATTCAGAACCTCGCCATCGGCGAAGCTCTCGTTTCCGTCCTCGATGACAGCGGTGTTCCCACCGTTTCCCAGCTTGCCAAGATCCTTCCCCCGCAGTGCGGAATGGGACCCATCGATGACTCCGAGAGAGACCAGATCATAAAGCAGAACGACCTCTATTTCAAATACTCCGAATCCGTGGACCGCGACTCCGCCTATGAATTCCTGGAGCGCAAGCACCTTGCAGACCAGGAAGCGGCACAGAAGGCTGAGGAAGAAAAACAGAAGGCCAAGGAAGAGGCCGCTGCGGAAAAGCAGAGACTCAAGGAGGAAGCTGCCGCCGAAAAGCAGAAGCAGAAGGAAGAAGCTGCTGCACAGAAGGCACAGGAAAAGGCGGAAGCCGCCGCACAGAAGGAAGCCGAAAAGAAGGCAGCCGCTACCAAGAACAAGGTCAACAAGGTAGTAAAGAGCGTTGCAAGCACCACCGGCGGAACCATCGGCCGTGAGCTCGGAAACACACTCGGAAGTTCCATCGGCGGATCCTTCGGAAAGAAGCTCGGCGGAAACGTCGGCGCAAGCCTCGGACGCGGCATCCTCGGCAGCCTTTTCTCCAAATAAAAAGGAAAACGCCATGCTGATAGACAGTGTCAGACCGTATTATCTCGAACAGAATTACAACTGTGCGGAATCCGTCATCCGGGGCGCCAACGACTATTATTATCTTGGTCTCAACGACAGGGACATGATCATGGCCGGCGGTTTCGGAGCGGGAATCCAGACCGGAAGCACCTGCGGTGCCTTTCTGAGTGCCGTCAGCGTTCTCTCCATGATGTACGTGGAGAAGAAGGCGCACGAGAGCACGGATATCGGCCCCGTGACAAAGCTCCTGACGGAAAAATTTCTGAAAAAGACAGGTTCGCCGGAATGCAGCGTCATCAAGCCTGTTTTCTTCAGACCCGGCACAAGGTGCCTTGCCACCGTGGAAGCTGCCTGCGCAGCCCTGGAAGAGACCATCGCCGAATACGGCCGGAAATAACCGGAAATTCACAGACAAAGAACCCCGGATCTCACGGATCCGGGGTTCTTTTCATTTGTATTCGGTTTTTCAGCAAATTCGGATCTCCCCGCCGATAATTACAGCGCAGGAATCCTTTCCGTGGCCGACGTCCTGCGTTTTTGCAACCGGGAGTTTTCGGACATGTGCGCTGTCCGCAGCGTCCAGGATCTCTTCGAGGATCTGAACGATGCCGGGTTTCAGGCCGTCTCTTTCCATGGCGGTAAAGGTGCCGAGCAGGATGCCGCCGATCCTGTCAAAGATCCCCTGCGCATACAGCTGGCTGAAGTAGGCCCCGTACTGCGCGGGCCCGCCGCCGTAGCCTTCCAGAAGGAGGATCTTCCCGTCCGGATCCGGCATGTATTCCGTACCGGAGAGCTTGAGGAAGCATCTGGTATTTCCGCCGATCACGGTGCCGCTCATCCCTTCTCCCCGCAGCATCTTCGTCTGAAGGCCGAAAAGACTGTTTCCGCCCTCCAGCAGATCCGCAAATCTTTTCATCTGAAGACCGGAGCATTCCCCGGCAAGGTTCTTTATCTGATAGAGCACGCCGGGAAGGCCCGTCTTTGCATAGATGGCATTGAGGACGCAGGTGAGATCGCTGTATCCCCAGAAGCTCTTTCCGCTCTCCGCGATCGCTCCGTAGTCGAGATACGGCAGCACCATGTTCGCGGCATCTCCGCCCGAGACATCCATCACTGCGGATACGCTGCGGTCGCGGTAATATCCCATGAGGACCTCCGCACGTTCCCTTCCCGTTCCGGAAAAACATCCGTCCTTCTGATACATGAGGGGCGAAAGGATCACCTCCACGCCGAGGCTCGACAGACAGTCCGCCGTTTTTCCGATCAGTTCCCTTTCGGCATCCTTTCTGCCGTCGGAGCAGCATACAAAAGCTGCCCGTTCTCCCTTATTCAGCAGTCCCTTCACCTGTTTCTTCCGCCTGCTTCCTGTTCTTTTTCTTGGCGACCCAGTAGGCCTCCTGAATGGCTCTCATGAGCTCATCCTTATCCTCTTCGGCCATCTCGCCTCCGGCAAAGAGACCGGATACCTCGCTGAGCAGCCTCTTTGCCTGCAGGCCGCCCTCATATCCGTACTGTTCCTCCGCGCTGAGGACGAACTCCTCGTCCTCCGTAAGGAAGTAGTTCACATCCACGCCCAGGACCTCGGAAAGTTTCGTATAGATGGATCTCTTTCTGGGGTATCTGTCCCCGGTCTCATAGTTTGTTATGGTCCTGAGAGAAACGCCGAGGGCCTTCGCCAGGTCCTGCTGGTTCATTTTCTTCTCTCTTCTCGCTATTTTGACCTTATCGCCGAACTTCATTTTCCATTTCTCCAATTTTTTGTCGGGCATATTGACTTCATGCGGGTCATATGCTTTAATTTGTTCACCATTAGAAATTCAATTGCGTAATCATCATAACTTAATTGCGAGGTATTGTCAATATGCATGACGGAAGAACAATACTGCATGTGGATATGAACAACTGTTACGCATCGATAGAATGCAACCTTGACCCTTCCCTGCGCGGAAAGGCGGTCGCGGTCGGCGGCGACGTGGAAAACCGGCACGGGATCATACTGGCCAAAAACTATGCCGCAAAGGCCTTCGGCGTGTCCACGGGAGAAGCCCTGTGGCAGGCGAAGCAGAAATGCCCGGATCTCGTGATCGTTCCTCCCCATTATGAGGAATACATCAAATATTCGGAGCTCGCCCACGGCATCTACCGGGAATATACCGACCTCATGGAGCCGTACGGCCTCGATGAATGCTGGCTGGACGTCACCGGAAGTTCCCTGGTAATGGGAAGCGGCAAAAAAATTGCGGATGAAATAAGGAACCGCGTAAAGGAGGAACTCGGCATTACGGTATCAGTAGGGGTTTCTTTCAACAAGATCTTTGCTAAGCTCGGATCGGATCTGAAGAAGCCCGACGCCGTCACCGTGATCGGCGAGGACAGTTTCCGTGAAAAGGTCTGGCCCCTCCCGGCGGAGGACATGCTGGGCGTCGGAAGAGCGACCTCCGGTCTGCTTTCTTCCTGGGGGATCCATACCATCGGGGAGCTTGCCGCAGCCGATCCGCGCCTCATCCAGTCGAGGCTCGGGAAAAACGGCCTTGCCCTCATCTCCTTTGCCAACGGCATCTGTCCTTCTCCCGTGTGCAGTGAAAACTTCGAGCCGCCCGTAAAATCGGTAGGCCACGGTCTCACCGCAAGAGAGGACCTGGAAAATCCCGCGGAAGTGTGGAACATGATGCTGTCCCTCTCCCAGGATATCGGCACAAGGCTCCGGAAATACGGAAAGGAAGCCCGGGGAGTCGCCATCGACATCCGGAATTCCGAGCTCCGCTACCGTCAGTGGCAGTGTCCGCTTCCGCAGAAGACCAGCAGTTCCGGCGTCATCGCCAGAGCCGCCTTCGAACTGTTCGACAGATCCTACTCCTGGTCCCTCCCTGTGAGATCCCTTACCGTAAGAGCGATCAGTCTCTGCTCGTCATCGATCCCGACGCAGCTCAGCTTCTATTCGGATTTTCGAACTGTCGAACGGCAGGAAAAGATCGATACGGCCGTGGATGACATCAGAAGAAGATTCGGAAAGTATTCCATCATGCCGGCTTCGCTCTGCCGGGACATAAAAATGCCGACAGACAGGGAGATCCAGCTTAAAATGCCGACCGGCATGCTTACCATTTAAGGCGGATTCATCATGGAACAGAAATACAGAAAAGTTTTTGTAAATGCCCTTGTGCTTCACAGCAAGGATGCGGGAAAGATCCCCCGTGCCATCGATTTCGAAGGCACTACCTATAAAATCGACAGGCTTACCGGCAGAAAAAGGGCCGCTTCCATGAAGGTCGGCGGCACCGGAATCCGATACTCCATCGAGATCGGAGGAAAAAACACCTATCTGTACGAGGACGGGGACGACTGGTACGTGGAAGCCAAGGAGAATCAGTGATCTGAGGAATCCCGGCCCCGGAAAAGCAGCATTGCCGTTCCGTCCCCCGCGATATATAATTCTGTAAAATACATATCCGGAGGAAAACAGAATGATCAGAGTATACGGACACCGCGAATGCCCTCACTGCACGGCGGCAAAGGAAAAGCTGAAAGCAGCGGGGATCGAATTCGAATTCATCGATATCGCCGCCAGCACCAGGGAAACCAAGGAATTCCTCAAATTCAGAGACACACACCCGGAAGCTTTTGAGGAAGCCAGGAAAAATGATAAGATCGGTATCCCCTGCTTCGTGCTCGACGACGGGACGATCACAAGAGATCTTTCCAAAATCATCAAATAAGCCAGCCAGAAGAATAATTTCTGCCTCTGAAGACTGCCGCCGCGGTTTTCAGAGGTATTTTCATTTTAAGTTCCGGGGGAAAAGCCATTTTCATCGGCAATTACAGGTAAAGAACGTCTTTTTCCTTCTCAAATCATCCGGCTGATGTTATCATATTTGATAACATCAGCTTGATAAGAGGAAGAAAGCATGGCGGACAGAATCACACGTGAAAGGCAGAAGATCATATCCCTGCTGACTTATGCACGGATAGAAAAAGGAATGTCTCAGCAGGCTCTGGCGGATCTCGTGGGAAGCAGACGTTCCAATATCTGCCGGATAGAGAGCGGAAATCAGAACATATCCCTGGACATGCTGCTCCGCCTGGCCGAAGCCCTAGGGAAAGATGTCTCCATAACGCTGAGTGATAAGAGAAATGAGAATATGGAAAATATCCCGATGAAATATTACCTGAAACTCTATGATGACGAGCTTCTTTCTTTCGCGCTTCATAAGGAGGGACTGTCCGGGCTGAAAGCGGAAATCGTCTCCGTGAATGACAGATACCGCCCACTGTTTCCTCTCGATCTGGAACTGACCGGCAGCGGAATTGTACGGTGGCTTGAAAACCGCGTTATTCCGAAGAACCGCGCCTATGTCGGAGAGATCCTGAAGCAGCTTAACCTTTCCATTGACGATACACAGGGCATCATCGATGTCTGCAAAGGACTTTCTCTCAACGACAGTTACTGGGTCACCTCCGATGAATTTACCGGTAAATTTGCCGATTTCAACCTGTATGAAAACCGTTTTTCCGAAATTCTCTCACTGGTGGCCTATACCGGCAACATGGGAAGCCATGAAGTTTTTACCACCTCCCCGGAGCTCACTACCAACGGTGCCCTGCCGAAAGCATGGCGTTTCATGGAAGGCGACGGCATCTACCTTTATAAATGCGGAACCCCCGGAGCTGTCAATTCCGGCAAAGAGCCGTACAGTGAATACTATTCCTGCCAGATTGCGGAAAACATGAAACTGAACGTCGTTCACTATGATCTGGAAAGCTGGAAAGGCCTTCTTGCTTCCAAATGCAGGCTGTTCACCGACATAGACACTTCTTTTGTCCCTGCCGGGAGGATCATAAAAGAAAGCAGCATCCCCGGCTGTCTTCGATACTGTGAAAGTCTCGGCAGAGAATCTCTGGAACAGTTCAAGGACATGCTCGTTTTCGATTCCGTCATTTACAACGAGGACCGGCACTATGGAAATTTCGGTTTTCTCCGTGATAATCACACCGGAAAGATCCTCGGCCCGGCTCCGGTATTCGACAACGGCTTTTCGCTTTTCTGTCAGGCCATGCCCGACAGTTTCAAGGATCTCGGCACCTATGCGGCAACTCTAGGAAATCCGTACGGTATTTCCTACAGTGAGATATGCCGCGAAATCATGGGCGACCGGCAGCGCAGAAATCTGCGCCGGATGCTGGATTTTTCCTTCACAAGACACGAAAAATACAACCTTCCGGAAGAAAGACTGAGAGCCATTGAAAATCAGGTACAGATACGAACCCGCGAACTGCTGGCTCTTCCGAGGATCAGACCACGGCCTGAGCGTGAAGAAAGATAACCCATATCAATCCTAAAGACAGGGCCGGAACTTTGCTCAGTTCCGGCCCTGTCTCTGTTATAGGTTGTGATTTTTCGCAAGCGATGCGTTTTTGTATCTGAAGTCTCCGGTGACATCCCTGATCACGGTGACACAGTCCGGCACCTCAACGGAATCCTCAGCGCTCTCCAGTTCGATTTCGGCAATGGCCTTGTCTTTCCAGAAGTCGTATACGTCCACTTCGAGAAGATGATTTCCGAAAGGAATGCGGTACCTCGTCTTCATGAAATCCTCGCTGGCGGGATCCTTCCGGCTGCGGTACAGGCTTTCGTACTCCTGAAAGGAAATCTCATGTTCCTTTTCCTCTGCAGTGAGAGAATCCACTTTCACCTTGCGTGTGCGTATGAAAGTCCTTTTTCCGTTTTCTTCCCACACTCTGAGACGGTCAGTAACGCCGGGTTCCGCCTTAAGATAGGTCTGCTTTATGCGGACCACGCTGCAGCCCGGCATGTTTTTCAGTTTTTCCGTATCCGGATACTCGATGAGATACTTTCTTTCGATCTCGAGTCCGTCTTTCTCTTCTGCCATGTCAGTCTATGACGGCTGCTTCGACCGCAGCGCGTATCCTTTCGTTGTCGATATTGGTGGGAAGCGTGCAGTCGGCGCCGAGAATGTAGTTCTTCCATCCGAAGGAATCAACGCATTCCTTTGCTGTTTTCTTTATTTCTTCGATGCTGCCGTCCACGAACACGCCGTCTCTGTCATCCATTCCGCCGAGATATACCTTATCCTCGCCGAACAGTTTCCTTCCCTCTTCCAGTGAGATATTGCCCTCATAGACGCCCCAATTGAGCACCTTGGCAGGATAATTCACATATCTTTCCAGATTGAGGTCGCCCTTGCACATGTGAAGGACATTGAAGCAGGGAACATCCTTGATGTCATTCAGAATGTCGATCTCGTACGGTGCGATATATTCCGCAAACTCCTCATCCGTGAACATCCTTCTCTCGCCGCCGAGAGAGGCAAAATAAATGCCGTCCGCACCGGCTTCGATGCAGAGATGGGAAAGCTTCTTGATGTAATCGGAAAGAACTTCCATGGCATGGCGGAAGCCTTCCGGGTTTTCTCTCAGATGTCTGCCGATGAGCGTTCCGTCCTCATCATAGATGTTCGGGCCGCCGAAGGTATGGAAGAAGCAGGCGACGAGTCCGTGGATCGTTGCGATGACGACTGCCTTGTGGTCCACCTCTTCGACGACTCTCTTTACAAGCTGTACCTGTCTTTTCACGATATCTTCGTCCATCGTATAGAACTTCAGCTTGTCCCAGTCGGCCGCACAGTTGATGTCGGGGTCCTTCACGCAGAGGTTGTCATTCATGACCTTGCAGAGGTCCGTGCCGCTGTTCCTGAAAAATTCCACATGCGCCTTTACGGCATCTTCACCGTAGGCATAGCCTTCCGGGAAATGATACCAGAATGCCGACGGCACTCTGTCAGGTTTCTGTCCGTTATATGCGGCCATGACCCTTTCTCTCTTGTTCATGATGAATACCTCCCTGGTATTTTCCGTCTGATTGTTTCTTCTGTATGATATGTAGCTTTCCAGAATGACCGCCGCAGATTCGGGGTCGATCCTTTCCCGCTGTTTCTTACCGTGTACATCGCATTCGACAAGATACCTGTGGGCAGTGACCGTGCTGCTGCGCTCGTCCCACATGACAACGGAAACGCCGTCCGGAAGCATCTCCTTCAGAAGCCTTGCGAACTTTCTGCATTTTTCAGCCCTCGGTCCCTCGGTGCCGTTCATGTTCACGGGAAGACCGACGACCACCCGTTCCGCCCTGCGTTCCGCTGCCGCCCTGGCGGTTCCCTCCGCCATCCGCTTCATGCCCTTTTCCGACACGTTTCCTATGGGAGTCGCAATGGTCTCCCTGGTATCGCATATGGCAAGGCCGGTCCTTGCATCTCCGAAATCCGCTGCCAGTATCTTCATCAGAATCTCCTACTGTTTTTTTATTTTATTATAAAACAAATTCCTGTTTAAAATACAGCAGTTAATCTTCCGCCGGGAACCGCTTTCAGATTTTACAAAAATGCGAAATGTATTAAGTTGACATACTTATTGAAATACATTAGCATAATAGCGTTGCGTTTTTAATACATATTGTTTGATTGAACGGATGGTTGATCATGGAAAACGAAAAACTCATCGGGAAGGACTATTCACTGGTCCAGCTTCTGAAAATGGCATCGAGCCCGATGTTGACGCAGATGATGCTTTCCCTTCTGTCATCGCTGGATGACAGCCTTTTTATTTCCAGATATCTCGGCGCGGATGCCCTTGCTTCTTTCAGCATCGGCTCTCCCGTCATCATGACCCTCAATGCGATCTGCATGCTGGTTGCCGGTGCTTCTACTCTGTGCTCTGCCAAAATGGGCGAAAAGCGCACCGAGGAAGCCCGCAGGAATTTCACTTCCATGGCGATCTTCTGCATCGTGTTCGGCATTGCGGTATCCGTACTTCTGTACTTCTTCATTGACCCGATTCTCCGGCTCTGCGGCGCGACGGACAACATGCTTCCCTACTGCAGGCAGTTCTGGGATGTCATGCTCTGGAATTACCCGCTCATGCTTCTCACGACGCTTTTCTCCGCATTCTATGTTCCCGCAGGAAAGCCTTCCTACAACATGGTCACAACTCTGATCCAGTCTTTCTGCAATTTCTTTTTCGACTGGATCTTCATAGTAAAACTCGGAATGGGCCTCAACGGCACCGCTTTCGCCAACATCATCGGATGTGCCGCGCTGACCGTATTCGGTCTTGTGTTCTTCAGCGGAAAGAAATGCGAGATCGGTTTCTCGAAGGTCGAAAACATGGACCATTTCTTCCCCGTTCTGAAAGAAGTCATCCGGATCGGACTTCCCGGCATGCTGACCTCTCTGATGCTCGCCGTCAACTCCGTCGTCATCAACTATGTTCTTCTTAATGTTTCCGGAGAGATTGCGGTATCGGCCAACAGCATCGTCAATTCCACCCAGTTCATCTTCATGTCCGCCTTCTTCGGCCTTTCCCGGGTTTCCACGCCGCTGGAAAGCTATGCCTACGGAGCACGGGATACCAAGAAGATCAAAAAACTGATATATCAGTTTGCATACATCAACGTCATCGTCGCCGTTGCCATCATGGGTCTGTATTTTGTCGGCAAAAATCCTCTCGAGTCTCTGTACTTCGGAGAAAATTCATCGGAAGAACTCCGGGAAATGGTGAACTACGGTCTCACCGTGGCTCCTGCCGCTTTCCTTTTCTTTGGTCTGAACATCTGGGCCCAGGACCTTTTCACCTCCATGCAGAACTCCAGGAATGCCACCCTGCTTTCCTCCTTTGAAAACATCCTCATGTCCAACGTCACCGTTCTTATCCTGCCGGAGATTTTCGGCGTGAACGGTTTCTGGTGGACCTTCCCCGCGACCGAGATCATCACCTTTGCCTTCACGATCATCATTGTCATCCGGAACGCCAACATCTACGGATACGGAAAATCCGGCAAGGCAACCTGGTTTGAGACCCATCCGGCCGAAAAAGCCGAAGCCGCGGAATAACTCGGTCATATCGGGCATATATGAAAAGGAGCTCTTCCGTAACGGGAGAGCTCCTTTTTTGTTTATCTGATTCTTTTTCTTCCCATGGCCTCGGCCGCCGCACCGGCAGCCGCCTCCACAGCCATCAGTCCGTATTCAAGATCGGTCCTGAGATCGAAACGGACGCCGGTATCCAGGAATCTGTCCGATGCTTCGATCGGTACGGTGCAGTCGAATTTCATCCTTTTGAACCGGATCAGGTGAGAGATGAGATAGTTTCTCAGTTCCGCTTCATAATCCCAGTGGGCTTTTTCGTCCTCCGTGAACCTGTTCTGATGCATCGAACAGCAGAAATCGGCAAAATGGTGGGCCGTAATGCCCCAGCGGAACATATTTCCGCTTTTTGTTTCTTTCAGCTGTTCATATATGCCGAGGATCCTTTCCTCGGAAGCTTCCCTGTAATGGGGAAATTTTCTGTGGGCACGGTCAAAGTCCGGCTCCATGCTTCCCAGGGAAAAGAGGATTCTCTCCCCGAGCGTAAAATCGTATTTCCCCGAAGCGATCATGCCGAATAGGAAATGATTGGTAGGCAGCATTGGATTACCTCTGTCAACGCCGGATGTTTCCGGCTTTTCTTACAACAAAAAGGCTGCACCGGTTCTGTGCAGCCCTTTCGCACTCTGTGAATTATGAAGGAGAAAAGAGATTGTGAAAAAGTTTCTTGCAGTCATTATAGTAAAGCAGCTGTGAGGAAAAGAAGTGTCTTCCGTGTGAAACAATTGTGAATCCGGAGGCATTTCCCTTCCGGTGCAAAACAGTGAATGCCGTTTCCGATCGGCATTCCCTGTTTCATTAGATCAAGATGAAAAAGTTACTTCCGAATGATATGGTATCCGCGCCGTGCAAAGGACAGGTGCGGAAATTGTGAAATCGGTGTAAATATCATTCCACTGTGACGGACTTCGCGAGGTTTCTGGGCTTATCCACATCGCATCCCCTGAGAACCGACATGTAATAGGCGAAGAGCTGCAGCGGAAGGATCGTCACCATGGGCATGAAGAACTCGTCGATGGGCGGAAGTCTCACGATATCATCCACGAGGCCGTCCGGCACGATGGCATCCGTGCTGGTGATGAGGAGCACTCTCGCTCCCCTGCTCTTTACTTCCTTCACATTGCTGAAAGTCTTTTCGAGAAGACGCTGCTGTGTGGCGATGGCAACGACGCTGACGCCTTCCTGAATGAGGGAGATGGTGCCGTGCTTGAGTTCGCCGGCCGCATAGGATTCGCTGTGAACATAGGAGATCTCCTTCAGTTTGAGGGAGCCCTCCTGGGAAAGGGCATAGTCGAGTCCCCTTCCGATGAAGAACGCATTCTCCGAGTTCATGTACTTGCTTGCGATTTTCTTGATGTGATCCGTGGAAACGAGCATCTGGTCCAGGACTTCGGACACCTTCTGGAAATCCTTCATGTATTCGTCCAGTCTCTCTTCGGCGACGGTTCCGTGAAGCATGGCCAGCTTGAAAGTCAGAAGATAGATCAGGGCCAGCTGTACGGAATAGGCCTTGGTGGAGGCGACGGCGATCTCGGGGCCTGCCCAGGTATAAAGCGTGTAGTCCGCCTCACGTGCGATGGTGCTGCCGACCACGTTGACAATGGCAATGATGGGGCAGCCTCTGGATTTTGCAAGTCTCATGGCGGCGATGGTATCGAGCGTCTCTCCGGACTGGCTGATGATGACAACGGGATCGCTGGGATCGAGGATCGGATCGGAATAACGGAACTCCGAAGCGATATCGACCGTGACGGGAAGATGCACGAGCTGTTCGATGATGTATTTTCCGACGATTCCGGCATGCATTGCGGTGCCGCAGGCGACCATGTGAATGCTCTTTGCCTTTGCAAGGACTTCATCCGGCAGCTTGTCGCAGGAAAAATCGGGTCTGTTGTTTCTGATTCGTGGGCTCACCGTATTGATGAAGGCTCTTGGCTGCTCGTGGATCTCCTTGAGCATGAAATGCGGGAATCCGCCCTTCTCCGCAGCCTCGATGTCCCACATGGCCGTGAGCACTTCCTTCTGTACCGGAATGCCCATCTCGTTTACCACGTCGACGCCGTCGCTTTTTACGGTGACGATCTCGTCCGCATCAAGCAGGCTGTATTTCTTTGTGTATTTCAGAATGGCAGGGACATCGGAAGCGATGTAGTTCTCATCCTTGCCGTATCCGATGATGAGCGGGCAGTCCTTGCGCACGCCGTAGACTCTGTCCGGGTAATCGCTGAAGACGATGCCGAGGGCATAATAGCCGCGGAAATGCTCGATGGCTTCCCGGATCGCCTCTACAGGTTCTCCGGCCAGCGTATAGAAGTAGTCGATCGTCTTGCAGGCAACTTCCGTATCGGTCTCAGAAATGAAACTGTATCCCTTGGTAAGGAGGAATTCCTTGAGTTCCTCATAGTTCTCGATGACGCCGTTATGGACGATGGAGACATGGGGAGCCGAATGAGGATGGGAGTTGATGTCGCTGGGTTCGCCGTGGGTCGCCCATCTGGTATGGCCGATGCCGCAGGTTCCTGTGAGCGGAGCCATGGCATCCAGCTTCGCCTGAAGATTGGAAAGCCTGCCCTTGGATTTGACCGTCCGGATGACGCCGTCTTCGATAACGGCGATGCCGGCAGAGTCATATCCTCTGTATTCGAGTTTGGAAAGTCCGTCTATGAGTACGGGAACAGCGGGTCTGTTCCCGGAAAATCCGATAATTCCGCACATAGCTGATCTCCTTAAATAAAAGATATCTGGTGAACAATCAGGTTAGTTGTTTTTATTGTACCAATTTTCATCCAAAAGATACAGTGCCTGTTTCTCCGTCTTCATTCCTTCCGCAGAAGCTGGGAAAGGATGACGGTGGCGACAATGAACCCCGCGCCGAGGATTTCCCTGACACTGGGTATTTCCTGCAGGAAAAGGAAGGCAAACAGGATCCCGTATACCGTTTCGAGAGAGGAGCAGATCCCCGCCTGCTGGGCTGAGATATCCTTCAGGCTCGAAGTAAACATCGTGTGGGCGAGCGCCGTGGTAAAGATGCCCAGGAGCAGGATCAGGCCGATATCCGCCGATTCCGCCGTAATGCCGGAAAACAGCACGATCGGCAGGAGCACGATTGCTGCCGTGGACTGCTCATAGAACGAGATCTTCGTACTGTTGAATTTCCCGGAAAAGTTCTTGTTCAGGAGCGTCAGCACCGCATAAGCAAAAGAAGACAGGAGCCCGACAGCGATGCCGGAGGCATAGGACGAATCGAGGTCCACATCCGGGACCGTGATGAATACGGCGATCAGGATGGCAGCCGCCTCCAGGATCTCCGCCTTTCTCAGTTTTCTGCGGAAGATCAGCGGTTCCATG